>Ga0157374_10001729_pt1 | contig 18313 bp, 16 predicted proteins | sample M25metaG_FD_115308 | JGI IMG/M metagenome (GOLD analysis project Ga0157374, IMG submission 115308) | Miscanthus rhizosphere microbial communities from Kellogg Biological Station, Michigan, USA - M2-5 metaG | ecosystem: Host-associated > Plants > Roots > Rhizosphere > Soil | place: USA: Michigan...
CAGAACCACTAACACTCCGCCACACTGGCGGACAAAAAAGTGCAGTGCTCTTCCCATGAAGCCTCCTGAGACTTGTATCCAGATTTCGACGAAGTGGACGCGCGTATCAGCAGGCGAAGTTCAAGACTCTTCGCTTTCCTTGAGTCTGGCGATCACACCGAGGTCTTCCAGAGTGGTGGTGTCGCCTTTCACTTCGCCGCTGCTGGCCAGTTCCCGCAACAAGCGGCGCATAATTTTGCCGCTGCGAGTTTTAGGCAGAGTGTCGGTGAAGCGAATATCGTCCGGCTTGGCCATAGCGCCGATCTCATTTGCCACCCACTTCCGAAGGTCATCCTTCAGTTCGGAAGTCGGCTTTCTTCCCTGCTCCAGGGTTACGAAAGCTGAGATGGCTTGGCCTTTGATGCTGTCCGGACGTCCTACGACCGCGGCTTCGGCCACCGCGGGATGTGCTACCAACGCCGATTCTACTTCCATTGTACTCAAACGATGGCCAGATACGTTAATTACGTCGTCTACTCGCCCCATGACCCAGAAATAGCCGTCTTTGTCCTTGCGGGCGCCATCCCCGGTGAAATACACGCCGGGAATCTGGGACCAGTACTGCTGCACATAGCGATCGGGGTCTCCATAAATGGTGCGCAGCATGCCTGGCCAAGGTTGTTTCAACACCAGAAAGCCCCCAGAGCCTTCAGGGACGGGCGTGCCGTCCATAGTGACGATCTCGGGGACGACACCGGGAAACGGGCGCGTGGCTGAGCCCGGCTTAGTCGCGATTGCGCCGGGGATGGGACTGAGCATGATGTGTCCGGTTTCGGTCTGCCACCAAGTATCGACGATGGGACAGCGGTTGTGACCGATGAGTTCGCGATACCACATCCAAGCTTCGGGATTGATGGGCTCACCGACCGTGCCCAGCAGGCGCAGGCTGTCGAGCTTGTGTTTCTTCGGCCACTCATCACCCCACTTGGTGAAAGTGCGGATCGCAGTGGGAGCGGTGTAGAAAATGCTGACCTGATGGCGGTCGATGATGCTCCAGAAGCGGTCGGGCTCGGGCGTATTGGGCGCGCCTTCGTACATCACGCAGGTGGTGCCGTTTTGCAGCGGTCCGTAAACGATGTAGCTGTGGCCGGTGACCCATCCGATGTCGGCGGAGCACCAGTAGACGTCATCTTCCTTGAGGTCGAAAACCCACTTCGTCGTGATGTAAGTACCGACCGAGTAGCCGCCGGTGGTGTGGACGACGCCCTTCGGCTTACCAGTTGTTCCCGAGGTGTAGAGGATGTAAAGCGGATGCTCGGCGTCGAGAGGTTCCGAGGGACAATCGTCGGAGGCGTTGGCCATCAACTCGTGCCACCAGTGGTCGCGGCCGGACTGCATGTTGATGGGCGTTCCGGTGCGCTGGTAGACGATCACGTTTTTTACCGACGGGCAGGACTTCAGCGCTTCCTCAACTGGCGGGAACAGCTTAACCTCGGCGCCGCGACGATACGAGCCGTCCTGGGTGATGACGGCGGTTGCTTGCGAATCGTGGATGCGATCGACCAGGGCGTTCGAGGAAAATCCACCGAATACCACGGTGTGCGGGGCGCCGATGCGGGCGCAGGCGAGCATGGCTATGGGCAGTTCAGGGGTCATGCCCATGTAGATCGCGACCCGGTCTCCCTTCCTTACTCCCAAAGACTTCAGGACGTTGGCGAACTTTTTCACTTCCCGAAGGAGTTGTTCGAAGGTCAGGGTGCGGATGTCGCCGGGTTCGCTTTCCCAGATGATGGCGGTTTTATTCTTGCGGGCAGTCTCGACGTGGCGGTCGAGACAATTGTAGGAGACGTTGAGCTGTCCGCCGACGAACCATTTGGCCCAGGGAATGTTCCATTCCAGGACCTTGTCCCATTTTTTAAACCAGTGGAGTTCGTTGGCGATTCCGGCCCAGAATTTTTCGGGGTGTTCGACTGATTCGCGGTAGATGCGTTCGTATTCTTCAAGGCTCTTGATGTGTGCCTGCTGGCGGAAGGGCTCGGGGCATTCGAACTTCCTGTCCTCGTGGAGGATGGAGTCAATATTAGTGCGAGCATCGGCCGCGGGGGATTGGTCCGGCATGCTGGGTTCCTCGTTTTTATTAGACCGCTGAGAATTGCATTGCAGATTCTACAAGGGCGGGCGCGGATTGTCTTGCTTCGGCGGGCTAGAGCCCTGAACTTCAGGTGATCACGTGGGGACAGCCGGCTTCGGCTGTCCGGGGGACTAGGATCGCAAGTCATGGACGGATCGCACAGCCCTCGCGGAGCCTTGCTCCGCCAGACAGCCGAGGGCGGCTGTCTCCACCCGGTTCGTGCCGAATCAAGTGTCCAGAAATCTGTTTTGATATTTCTTTTCGGGGAGCGGGCAAATTTCGTATTTTCCGAAAATGCGGTAGCGGCGGCGGGCGACGATGTTGTATCCGCAGTCGCGCAAGGGTTTGGGGAAAATGCGGAGGGTCGTCGCGACAGCCCCCCACAAACCGCCTAGCTTGTGAAGGATAAAGATCACAGCGTCAGAGCGGGATTTGGGTAGGGCTTCGGGTGCTTCGATGACATAGACGGTGTCGAGGTCGTCGGGATTAACACCGTGCGGTTGCACGAGTCTGGTAGCGTAGCCGCTTTGGAGTGAGGCGAAGCGGAAGCGTGCGGCGCTGTCGTGTTTTAGGACGAATTGAACCAGGCGATTGCAAAGTCCGCAGACGCCGTCGTAGAGGAGGATCGGGTTGGCGGAATCGGGCATGGGCGGGTGCTAACGACCATTCTTTCGCCCTTTCAGGGCTTTGTCATCTCTCCCATTTACCCGGGGCTTACGCCCCGGGCTCTATTCTTACGCCGCTTCGCGGCTTTTGCTGTGATTGTTTTGGCTCGACGACGAGCGTCAAGGCTTTCTTTGCAGTTCGGGAACGTACTCTGCGACCGAGCCTTTTTCCAGAAGATAATTGCCGGGGCCTTGTTTACCGGCCACGGTGCGGGCGAATTCGGCTACGAAGAATCCGGCGCGCAGGGCTTCGGTGAAAGCCCAGCGTGTGGCGTCCCGCCATTCACGGGCGCGTTCTGGATCTTTTTCCTCGATGGTCAGGATGTCGCTGGGAATCTGGATGGCGATGCGTTGGCGCGCCAGTGCGGTGGCCAGGTCATTGCGGAGCGGTTTGCCATCTCCGTTGAATTGCACGAGGGGTTGCAGGCGCGAGAAGGCATCGAGAACCTCGGGACGGAAGTCTTTGCCTTGCAGGCGATCGCGCACGCGACGGCTGGCGAGCGGCCATCTGACCCACAGGCGGTCGGTGCCGTTCTGGTGTAGGACACTGGAGGTTTCTGGTCCGTAGAAATCGACCTTGTACGTCTCCGAGACCACCCCCAGTTTGCCGAAGTTAAGATGGGCGTTGCGGCTTTGGAGGGGATCGAAAGTCCAGGTCATCTCCGAGACGCGCATGGCGAGGGCGCGGTCGCGCTGAGCAAGTTTCAATTTGTATCCCAGGTCGAGGTTGCGATAGGGCTCACTGACGGCGAGCATGTGGGAGTGCAGGGTGATGTGTCCGGCTTCGATGGCGAAAAAGCCGAAGGCGAATCCGGCGAGTTTGGGGCCGTCGAAGGCGCCGACCCAGACGCTGCCTGCTTCTTTGGTGGCGATCATCAGGGTCAGAGGCATGACGTCTCGGTCGGCCAGTCCCCAGACTTCGCGTTCGAGGGCTTCGGCCTGTTCGAGGTCGTTGAAGCTTTGCAGGTCGCGGATGATGACGTTTTTGGGGGATTCGATCATGGCCTTGAAGGAGTTCAATATACGCGAGGCGGAATGGGCGTGCCAGAGTGGTTGCGCGGTGAGAGTGCGGTTTAAAAACAAACCGTTAGGATTGTCATTCCGAAGCGCAGATTTTCGCGCGAGGGGTCTGCTGTTTCGCTGCCGGCAAAAAGCAGATTCCTCGCCGATAAACCCGGCTTCGGAATGACAAGCAAAGAATGACAAGGTATGAGTTGGTTTCACTCCGAGTGGTTTGCCGACGCGCTTAGGCGGAGGGTGGGACGCCCTCCGGACAGCCGGCGGGACGCCGGCACTACAAGTTCATCCTTGCACGCGGGTGGACTTGCCGGCCCAGAACGCTTCGCGGAGCTGGCGTTTCAGCATTTTTCCGGTGCCTGTTTTGGGGAGCGGGCCTTCTACGAATTTCACCAGGCGGGGCATTTTGTATTTGGCGATACGCGGCTTCAGAGATAACAGCAATTGGTCTTCGCTTAGCTCCTGGCCGGGTTTCAGGACTACGATGGCGACCGGGATTTCTCCCCATTGCGGATCGGGGGCTGAAACTACGGCGCATTCCAGGACGGCGGAGTGGGCGAAGATGGCTTTTTCTACTTCGATGGAAGAAATGTTTTCGCCGCCGCTGATGATGATGTCTTTTTTGCGATCGACGATGTAGATGTAGTTTTCTTCGTCCCAGACCGCCATGTCTCCGGTGCGCAGCCAGCCGTTTGTAATGGCCGACTGGGTGGCTTCGGGCTCGCGGTAGTAGCCGTCCATCACGTTGTCGCCTCGGACGGCGACTTCGCCCACGGTTTGCATGTCTTGAGGTACATCGCGCATTTCGGAATCGACAACGTGGACTTCGGAGCCGACCATGGGCCAGCCTGCGGCCGCGAGGCGAGAGAGACGCTCGGTGTCGTCGGCGCAGATGACGTTGGATTTAGTCTGGGCGGTTGTGGCGACGGGAGCGGTTTCGGTGAGGCCATAGCCGGAACATACGTCGCAATGGAAGGCCTGCTCCAGGCGGTCGATCAGCTCGGGGGACGAGGCAGCGCCACCCATGGTGATCACTCGCATGCTGGACGTGTCAAATTTGCCGAGCTCGGGACAATTGAGCAGTGCGTTGGCCATGGTGGGGACGAGGGTCATGCCAGTGGCTTTTTCGTCCTGAATGAGACGCAGCACGTGCGCCGGGTCGAAGCGGCGCACCATGACGTGGCTGCTGCCTTTCATGGTGATGCTTTGGGGACGTCCCCAGCCGTTGGCGTGAAACAGCGGGATGGTGTGAAGCTCGACGTCGGTGTCTTTGCACTGAAAGGTGGAGAGAATGCCCAACGCGTGAACGTAAAGCGTGCGGTGCGAGAGCATGACGCCTTTGGGCGTGCCAGTGCTGCCGCTGGTGTAAAAGATTTCGGCGATTTCGTTTTCGTCGATCGAGAAAATGTCAGGACGCGCAATGCGGTCGTGCGCCATCAAGTCTTCGAGAAAAATATCCGCCTGCGGGCCGGGCTGCTCGCTGGAGACGTAGGTCTTGATGCTGGAGCAGTGCTTCCGAATTTCTTCGACCAGCGGAGCGAATTCGCTTTCGAAGATCAGCATGCTGGCATTGGCGTGCCTGAGAATTACGGAAAGCTCGGCGGGCTGAAGGCGAACGTTGAGCGGCATCGAGATGGCCCGTATGAGCGGAGGTCCGTAATAGCCTTCGAGAAGCTGATGATTGTTGAAGCTGAGATAGGCGACGCGGTCGCCGGGGCGGATTCCCTGGGAAAGCAGGCCGGCGGCGAGACGTTCGCAACGTTCTCCGAACTGGGCGTAGGTGAAAGAGCTGGGGCCGGAGACGACTCCTCTTTTTTTTCCGTAAAGGTCAACAGCACGATACAGGCACCGGATGGGTGTGAGGGGCACGTTCATGGTCAGCCTGGCCAGACCTCTGGGGGATTTTCAGAAACCCCGGTGGGCATGATACACGACAGGGCAATCGGTCTCGGATAGTCTTGGACGCGGGTGGCGTCCTAGCCGGAGAAGTCTTCGCGGTTCTTTGCGGTTTAAGACTTTGATCTCCAGGCTTGAAGGACAAAGTCCTAAACCGCAAAGTTCGCAAAGAATTCCGCTAAGGCCGCAAAGGAACCCTGAATCGGGAGAGCGCCGAAGCGCGATGGAGCGTGGCATGAACGCTGAATCCAATCTGAGCGGCAAGACTTTGTTTATTACCGGGGCCAGTCGCGGCATTGGACTGGCGATCGGGTTGCGCGCGGCGCGGGATGGCGCGAATGTTGTAATCGCGGCCAAGACAGAGAAAGCGCATCCCAAGTTGCCGGGTACGATCTACACGGCGGCAGCCGAAATTGAGGCCGCGGGAGGGAGAGCATTGCCGCTGGTCGTCGACATTCGCTTTGAAGATCAAGTGTATGGGGCGGTGGAGCGGGCGGTCAGCCGCTTCGGAGGAATCGACATTCTGGTGAATAACGCGAGCGCGATCAGCCTTACCGGCACGCTGGAGACGCCGATGAAGCGTTATGACCTGATGATGGGAGTGAATACTCGCGGGACATTCCTGTGCTCGCAGGCGTGTTCACCGCATTTGAAGAAGGCTCCGAACCCGCACATTCTCATGCTGTCACCGCCGCTCGACATGCGGGCCAAGTGGTTCGCGCCGCATGTGGCTTACACGATGGCAAAGTACGGCATGAGCATGTGCGTGCTGGGGATGGCGGAGGAATTTCGCTCGATTGGGATTGGCGTGAATGCTTTGTGGCCGCGAACGATTATCGCGACGGCGGCTTTGCAGGTGATCCCCGGGGCTGAGGTTGAGCGGGGACGGACGCCGGCGATTGTGGCGGATGCGGCGTGGCAGATTCTTACGCGGGATTCTCGCAGCACGACTGGGAATTTCTTTGTCGATGATGAGGTGTTGGCTGCAGCAGGGGTTACGGATCTTTCGCGGTATGCGGTTTCTCCGGGCAAAAGCCTGCGGGCGGATCTTTTTGTTGATGAGTTGGTGTGAGTCTCGGGAGCTGCGCGCCAGATCCTTCGCCCGGCTGAAGCCGGGTTCAGGATGACACCCGCTAATTTATGAAAGCCTTTCGGGTTTGGACGGGCGGGACGCCCGTCCTCCATGTCTTCACTCCAGCAGGTCGGGTTGTTCGCGGACGATGCGGGCCCACAGCGGCTGGAACTGGAACCATCCGGCCATGTGCGATCCGACTTGCTGGTGTGTGACCGCCGCGCTGGTCGCATCAATTTTTATGGGAGTGCCTACAGCTTCTGCCAGGAGTTGGGCCTGACAACTTCGTTCCATGGTGATGAACCACCAGGCGGCTTCGTCGACGGTCTGGCCTACGGTCAGCAAGCCGTGGTTGCGCAGGATCGCTGCTTTCTTTGTGCCCAGGGCCTGGGCGATGCGCTCGCCTTCGGAACTTTCAAGCACGACGCCGGTGAAATCCGCGAATACCGCGTGATCCTCGTAGAAGGCGCAGGCATCCTGCGTGATGGGATCGAGCAGGCGTCCGAGTGACGACCAGGTTTTTCCGTACAGAGAATGGGCATGGGCCGCCGCGATGACATCCGGGCGGGCGGCGTGGACTTGCGAGTGAATCGCGAAGGCGGCGCCGTTGACCGGATACTTCCCTCCCACGACTTCGCCATGGTCATTCACCAGGATGAGGTCGGAGGCGCGAATCTGTCCGAAGTGCATGCCAAAGGGATTGACCCAGAAATGATCGAGCTGTTCGGGATCGCGGGCAGTGATATGTCCGGCGACGCCTTCGTCGAATCCGAAGCGCGAGAACAGGCGGAAAGCGCCCGCCAGTCGCTGCTTGCGGTGGCGACGTTCTTCTTCAACGGTAGCGAACTTTGGAGGTCCGGGGATGTTGAGCGGGTTCTGCGTGGCTACCGCCATGGCGCCTCCTTGCGATTCGGGACAACTATAGCGCTGGCGTAAGGCGCCCGCAACGGCTCACGGATAGAGGCGGATTACCCACTCTGCAATGCAGCAGGGTTTTGGTTGGCTCTGAACTTCGACGATGACCGAAAAGACCGCTTCGCTGGCGTTACCGACATCCTTTATCGATTGCAGCGTGAAACGAGCGCGGATTTTAAATCCGGCTGGGACTGGCGCGGAAAATCGGACGCGATTCAATCCGTAATTGATGATCATGCCGACACCGTTTTGAATGTGCAACGCCTGCTTTGAGAAGTGACTCAGCAGGGACAAGGTCAGAAAACCGTGGGCGATCGTTTCCCCATAGGGCGATTCTTTTTTAGCGCGGTCCGCGTCGAGATGGATCCACTGGCGATCTTCAGTGGCTTCGGCGAACTGGTGAATGCGCTCCTGGGTGACTTCCAGCCAGTCGGTAGTTGCAAATTCGCGGCCGATCAAATTTTTGAGGGTATCGACATTTTCGACTACGAGCGGCGGCATTGGTATGTCTCCGTCTCCTGGCGTTGTCATGAAATCTCAATGCTAAAGAATGTATCGAGCTTCACAACTCCGTCAACTGCCGACCCGCCCCGCGCAAGATGCTTCGCAAGCTCAGCATGACGCGGGGACGGGAGAGGTCTTCGTGACGGTCCGCCAACCCCTACTTAAGCGGACGTCTTCGGTTTGCGAGCATCCAGCAACATGTATGTAACCAGGGCTGTGCCCAACAGCTTGCCTTCGGTATTCGTGAGATCTACGCTTCCCACGCAGAGAGTCGAACCGATGCGAAGCAGGCGTGAGCGGGCGAAAATGTGTCCGTCGGTGGCGGGAAGAAAATAGTTGATTTTCATTTCAACAGTGGTGATAGGGCGCTTGCCTCCGAAGTGACGATTGAGCGCCATGCCTACCGCCACGTCGGCTATGGCAGCGGTGACGCCTCCGTGAGCCACTCCGGCGCTGTTCGTCAGTTCGTGGCGCAGCGCACACTCGATGGTCACTCCGTCGCTGTGGGTGCGGGTGAGTTTAATTCCCAGCAGAGTGTTGAATGGAATTCTCGGGAGGAAGTCGCGAATTTGTTTGGCTGTGAGCTTGCGGGGTTTCATTGTGAGGAAATTCAGCTGTTAGTTGTCAGTTCTCGGTTCTCAATTGGGGCGTTCGAAGAGAGCGGCTGCACCTTGGCCGCCGCCTACGCACATGGTTACTACGCCGTATCGTGATTTGCGGCGATCCATTTCATTGGCAATGGTTCCCACCATCCGGGAACCGGTCATGCCAAAGGGATGGCCGATCGAAATCGAACCGCCGTTCACGTTCAGCTTGTCCATGGGGATGCCGAGGCGATCACGACAGTAGATTACCTGCACTGCAAATGCTTCGTTGAGTTCCCAGAGATCGATATCGTCAACTTTCAGCCCCTGGCGCTGGAGGAGTTTGGGGACCGCGAACACCGGGCCGATGCCCATCTCGTCGGGTTCGCAGCCGGCAACTTGAAAGCCACGGAAAAGCAGCTTGTACGGGACATCGAGCTGGTCGGCCCGCTCGCGCGACATGAGGAGAGTGGCAGAAGCTCCGTCGGAAAGTTGAGAGGAGTTCCCTGCTGTGACCGATCCCTGGCCGCTGGTGGGATCGAAGTGGGGCTTGAGCGCGAGCAAGCCTTCGAGCGTGGTGTCGGGACGATTGCACTCGTCGCGGTCGCAGCAGACTTCTTCGGTGCCAATTTTGTCGCCGGTCTTCTTATCAAGCACGGCTTTGGTGACTTTCATGGGAGCAATTTCACCGGCGAAAAAACCTTCCTGCTGGGCGCGAGCGGTGCGCTGCTGGCTGATAAGCGCATATTCGTCCTGGGCGCGGCGGCTGATCTGATAACGCTTAGCGACCACCTCTGCGGTCTCCCCCATCACCATGTAGACACCGGGATATTTCTGCTTGAGCGCGGGGCTGGGATCGTTATCGCGAATGATGAGGCTGACGGTTTCCACGCCGCCACCGATTGCAGCGTCGGCGCCTTCCGCGACGATCTGGTGCGCAGCCATCGCGATGGCTTGCAGTCCTGAAGAGCAGAAACGGTTCACGGTGATGGCGGCCGTCGATACGGGTAGACCTGCGAGCAGCGCCGAGACGCGGGCAATGTTATGACCCTGAACGCCGTGAGGCTGGCCGCATCCGAGAATTACGTCTTCGATTTCAGCGGGATCGAGGTTCGAAGTCTTGCGGAGGACGTCCTTAATACAATGGGCGGCCATGTCTTCTGGCCGCGTCATGTTGAACGAGCCGCGAAAAGATTTGGCAAGGCCGGTACGCGAACTGGCTACTACGACGGCTTCTCTCATTTTGGTCGTTGGTCGTTGGTCGTTGGCAAAAAATCTATCGGATGGTCAAACAGATTATCCGGCTGCAACTTTTTGTTTATCGAAGTCGGCGAAGGTGCGGCCTTCCGACGCCAGCTTTTTCAGGAGGGGCGCCGGTTCCCATAGTTCTCCATGGGTGCGCTCGAATTCGAGGATGCGATCGTAGACTTTTTTCAGTCCGACGGTGTCCGCGTACCACATGGGGCCGCCGCGATAGGCTGGAAAACCGTATCCGTTGATGTAAATGATATCGATATCGACGGCACGCAGGGCGTATCCCTCTTCGAGAATGCGCGCGCCCTCGTTGACCAGGGCATAGATGCAGCGATCGACGATCTCTTCCGGGGAGATCTGGCGCTGGGGGATGTTGGCTTCGGCGGACCATTTTTTCGTCAGTGCTGCTACTTCGGGATCCGGAGTGGGCTTGCGATTCTCGTCGTACTTGTACCAGCCCGAGCCGGTCTTTTGGCCGAAGCGTCCCATCCCGCATAGATTGTCGGCAGCGAATGGTTGACGGATGCCGGGCTTTTCCAAGTGGCGATATTCTTTTCGGATGCGCCAGCCTACGTCGAGACCAGCGAGGTCGTTGGTGGCGAGCGGGCCCATGGCCATGCCGAAATCGTATAGAGCTTTATCCACGGATTCGACGCTGGCTCCTTCTTCCACAAGAAAAACGGATTCGCGAACGTAGGGATGGAACATGCGATTGCCTACGAAGCCACGGCAATTGCCCACCATCACGCCGATCTTTCCCAGCTTTTTCGACAACTGCATGCAGGTGGCGATCACTTCTTTGCTGCTGGCTTTGCCGCGCACGATTTCAAGGAGACGCATTACATTCGCAGGACTGAAGAAATGCGTGCCGATCACCGACGCAGGCCGCGACGTGACGGAAGCGACCTCGTCGATGTTCAGAGTCGAAGTATTGCTGGCCAATATTGCTCCGGGCTTGCAGACACGATCGAGCTCACTGAAAACTTCCTTCTTCAAGGCCATGCCTTCGAAAACTGCTTCGATCACCATGTCGGCCTGGCTGAAGTCGTCGTAGCTTAGCGTCGGCTTGATCAGGTTCAGTCGCTCATCTACGGCGGCTTGAGTGAAGCGTCCACGCTGCACTGAGACGGCATAGTTCTTTCGGATGTTGGCGAGGCCGCGATCGAGGGTAGCTTGGTCGGCTTCTTTGAGGAGCACAGGAATTCCGGCGTTGGCGAATACCATGGCGATACCACCGCCCATGGTTCCGGCGCCGACTACCGCCGCGGAATTCACCGGGATGATCGCAGTCTCTTTAGGAACGCCCGGGACTTTGGCGACTTCACGTTCTCCAAAAAATACGTGGATGAGCGCCTTGGACTGATCGGAGTAGAGACAGTCGATGAACAGCGTGGCCTCGACCTGACATCCCTCCTCGAAGGGCAGCTTGGTGGCGGCTTCGATGGCGTCAATGGCAGCCAGCGGAGCAATCAGGTTGCGCTGTTTCTTGCGGGCGTTCTCCCGCGCAGCGGCGAAGATCGGAGCGTTTTGTTCAGGCGTGCCGAGCTTCTGGTTGCGTTCGCGAGTCTTGGGGGCGGACTTACTGGCGATCTCGCGGGCGAAAGCAATGGCGCCTTTCAGCAGATCGCCTTCGATCAGTTGGTCCACGACGCCGGCCTTCAGCGAGTCTAAAGCCTTGACCGGATTTCCGCCGGTACACATTTCAACTGCCGTGGCTACGCCAGCGAGGCGGGGCAGGCGTTGCGTTCCTGCGGCGCCGGGGATGAGGCCGAGTTTCACCTCCGGTTGTCCAACTTGCGCACTGGGAGCGGCCACGCGATAGTGGCCGGACATGGCAACTTCCAGCCCGCCGCCGAAAGCGGTGCCGTGGATGGCCATTACAACCGGCTTGGAGGAATTTTCAATCTTCAGCAGCAGTGGGAGCATGCCGGGGCCGGTCTTCTGTGTGCCCGATGTCATCTTGGTGAATTCCTTGATGTCGGCACCAGCGATGAAAGTACGGCCGCCCCCGATCATGACTGCGGCAGTGACCGCGCTGTCTTTGTTGATTTGATCGATGGCTTCGGAAATTCCTTCGGGCACGCCAGGACTTATGGCGTTCACCGGCGGATTGTTGATAGTGATGATGGCGATGTCGCCGTCTTTCGTGAGTTGAATAAGGTCGCTCATTTACGTGCCTTCCCTCCACAGGGACGGATAGATTGTATCTGCGATTGGACCCCTGCAACCGCTGGGGCGATGACATCCGGCGGTCTCTACCATTATTATCCTTGATCTCTTCTATTTGACGTTCTTTATGGCAAGCACTTCGACGAACATTTCGGCGCCGGACCTCAAACGGCGCTCTTTTTTCACCGATGGTATGTGGATCGTTTTGACCATCGCCCTAGCCAAGCTTTTATTTCATTGCTACTACAACAATCGTTATGGGTATTTCCGCGACGAATTCGATTACATGGCTTGCGGTGATCACCTGGCCTGGGGATACGTTGACCAGCCGCCGCTGATTCCCTTCCTGATTCATCTCTGCCGGGCGGTCCTGGGAGACTCGCTGCGCGCCGTGCGCTTTATCCCGGCGTTGGCGTCTTCTCTTCTGGTGGTGCAGACTGCCGTCCTCGCGCGCGAATTTGGCGGGCGGCGATACGCGCTTTTGCTCAGCGCAGTGACGGTTGTCGTCGCGCCGCAGTATCTCTCCAACGGAAGCCTGTTGGGAACGAATTGTCTCGAACCTAATCTTTGGATGGGTTGCGCCTATTTCGTGATTCTTGCCATCAAGCGGAACGATCCGCGCAACTGGTTGTGGTTCGGCGTAGTCGCTGGGGTGGGCTTGCAGGAGAAGTATTCGATCGCTCTGTTTGGCTTTGGCATTGTAGTTGGCCTCTTGTTCACGGAGCAACACCGCGTTTTTGCCAACAGGTGGATCTGGCTGGGCGGGCTGGCGGCATTTCTGATTTTTCTGCCTAACCTTTTGTGGAACATTCACTACGATTGGCCCTTTGTGCAGTTGATGCGGGGAATCAGGGCTGAGGGTCGGGATGTTGTGCTGCCGTTGTTTCCCTACTTCTTTCAGCAGACTCTGCTCGTCCTTCCTTTGACCGCGCCAATCTGGATCACCGGGTTGATTGCGCTCTTCTTCTCGGAACGCCTGAAAATGTACCGCGTGCTGTGCTGGAGCTACCTAGTCTGCTTCACCGTCTTCTTCGTTCTCCACGGCAAGAATTATTACCTTGCTCCGATCTATCCGATGCTGCTGGCGGCAGGCGCGGTGACCATCGAGAATGTTTTTGAGCGTCCACGGCTGAACTGGATGAAGCCGGCGATTGTCGTGGTGGTGATTGCGGCGGGCGTCCATCTTGCTCCGGTCGTCGTACCGGTTCTCTCTCCTGACCGGTTCATTGCTTACATGAAATATCTGCCGAAGTTGCCGGTGATGGAACATGGCCACGAGAGCGCAGTTCTGCCGCAATGGTATGCCGACCAGTTCGGATGGGAAGAGATCGTGGCGGAGACGGCGCAAGCCTGGAACCAGCTCAGTCCGGAGGAGCGTGGCGACTGCGGCATCTTCGCCCAGGATTACGGGCAGGCTGGTGCCATCGACTTTCTGGGGCGGCGTTATGGGTTGCCAGCGGCGCTCAGCGGCCATCAGACTTACTTTCTGTGGGGACCGCGAGGATACTCGGGCAATTGCCTAATTGTCCTCGATGACCGCAAGGAAACACTGGAGAAACTCTGGGATAACGTCGAGTTCGTTGGGACGTCGGCGGACAATCCGTCTGCGCTGGAAAAAAAGATCGACGTTTTTATCTGCCGGGGCCCGAAGTTCGGGACGCTGGGGCAACTTTGGCCAAGATTAAAACACTGGCGCTAGGCTTACCTATGGACTCATAGACCCGAAAAAATGGTAGTTCTTTGCGTTCTTTGCGGAATCCTTTGCGTCCTTTGCGGTCAAGAGCTTTGACGCAAGAGCTTTTTACCGCAAAGATCGCAAAGGATTCCGCAAAGGACGCAAAGATAACCGACTACCGCCCATCCATTTACAATAGCGTCGAACAAATTGAGGACTATTCATGTCATCTTCCCGCCCGGTTGGGCCAAAGACTGTCTCTGACGAGATTCCTCCTGTTCCGCTGACCATCGAGGGATATAGCGTCCTGCATCAGATGATGCGTGTCCGCTGGGCCGCCTGGCGACCGCTGGTGGCAGCGGAAAAGCGCACGATCCTTGATGAGGCTTCTGGAGTTCTGGCGGCGATGGAGCAGAGTGCCGCCGGACAATCTGCACTGTTTTCTTTGCTGGGCCACAAGGGCGATCTGATGTTCGTCCATTTCCGGAAGTCGTTTGATGAATTGAACGCGGCGGAGTTGCAGCTGGCGCGGTTGCGGCTGGGCGATTTTCTGGAGCCCGCGACTTCTTATCTGTCGGTGATTGAACTGGGCCTGTACGAATCGACGATCAAGGCCTATCGGGATTTGAAAGATCGTGGAATCGAAGCGCATTCGGATGAGTGGAAACGCGAGATTGGGGATGTCCTGATGCGCCAGAAAGAGGCGATGCATCCGCGATTGTTTCCGGAAATGCCCAAGCATCGCTACGTTTCCTTTTATCCCATGGATCGGCGACGGGGCGAGGTAAAGAACTGGTACACGTTGCCCATTGAAGAGCGGGCGCGGCAGATGAACGAGCATGGCTTGGTGGGAAGGCGCTACGCCGGCGAAGTGCGGCAGATCATTACCGGGTCGATTGGATTTGATGATTGGGAGTGGGGCGTGGATCTGTTCGCGGACGATCCGCTGGTGTTTAAAAAACTCATTTACGAGATGCGTTTTGACGAAGTGAGCGCGGTGTATGCGCTGTTTGGGCAGTTTTATCTGGGATTGCGGTGTCCCGCGGCGGAGTTGGGGCGGGTACTGGGATAGAAAAAGCTAGAACCGCAAAGGGCGGTAAGGAACTCCGCAAAGGTCGCAAAGAAAATCCCACTCCACTCATTCTTTCTTCGTGTCCTTTGCGGAAGTCCTTTGCGATCTTTGCGGTAATCTTTTGAATTTTCGGAGCGTACATGGCGACCCTTGGGCTGATCGAATATAAGGACGCGAGTCCTGAAGTGCGGGCGGTTTACGACGACATCATGGCGACCCGCAAGACTGACTGGATCAATAATTTCTGGAAGGCGATTGCGCACGATCCGGCGACGCTGAAGCGGACATGGGAAGACATCAAGCAGGTCATGGGGCCGGGGGCGCTCGATCCGCTGACCAAAGAGTTGGTGTATCTGGCGGTGAGTGTCAGCAATCAGTGCGCATATTGCATCGCGTCGCACACGGCTGGAGCGCGCAACAAGGGCATGAGCGACGCCATGTTCAAAGAACTGATGGCCGTGGTCGGAATGGCGAATGAGACCAACCGGTTGGTCGCGGGATACCAGGTGGCGATTGACGACAGGTTTAAGGTTTAGGAGAAGCGATGGCGCACGAACTGACTACCTCTTATCTGCGGGATTCGCTCTCGCTTTTCCGTTACTACAAGACGCTGACTGAGCGAGCCATGGCGCAGGTCACCGACGAACAACTTTTCGCCGTACTTGACGGCGAGATGAACTGCATCGCAATTATCGTAAAGCACATGGCGGGCAACATGCGGTCGCGCTGGATGGATTTCCTGACCAGCGATGGGGAAAAGGCCGACCGCGAGAGAGACACCGAGTTCGAGAATCCACCTGCTACGCGCGCGGAATTGTTGAAAGTATGGGAAAGCGGGTGGAACTATGTGTTCACCGCTCTTGAACCACTCTCGGATGCGGACGTGGACCGCCCGGTCGAGATTCGCGGGGAGCCGCACTCGGTGATGCAGGCGATCAATCGTCAGATCGCGCATTACGCCTATCATTGCGGCCAGATTGTGTTTCTGGCGAAACATTTGCAGTCCTCGCAATGGAAGGCGCTGACGGTGCCGCGGGGTAAGTCGGAGGAGTTTAATCAGAGGGTGGCGGCTAAGGAAATCAGCCAGCGGTGAGGAGCGGGCATCGGACGTCGGACCTCAGCGACGGACCTCGGACCTCAGGGTTTCACTTCACTCCCTCTGAGGGCGGGACGCCCTCAGGACAGCCGGCGGGACGCCGGCGCTACTTTTTTGGGACAGCTGGCGGTAGGTCCGCGCTACTTTTTGATTTCTTTTTGGAACTTGGGAATTTGTGCTCGTGCCGCTTCATGTCTACCTTCCGGCCTCGGAAAGTCACTCCCTCTGATTCCAGTCGGAAGCGTTGTTCGAAGGCATAGTCTCCACGCAGCTTTATAGCTCCCCCCGCGCCTAGCACGCGTTGCCACGGGAGTCCTACTGCGCCCCGTAGAGCGGCAACCACCTGGCGTGCGCCGCGGGGGAATCCCGCGGCTTTTGCGACTGAGCCGTATGTCGAGACTTTTCCGTTAGGAATTCTACGGATCGTGGCGATGATGCTTTCCCGCATGTTTTTCTTTGGCGGCATCGATTTCCTCAAGCCCTTGAACCGTCAGGTAACTCGCACGCATCTACCACGGTAACCGGGTCCCGCAGGTGATGACTTTAGTTATCACAATAGCGTCAAATTGCACATATGGGCTATTGTGCGGAACAAAGCACGGCCGCATTCTTGATTGAGGAACCAGCGTTCGCATAATCGAAGCAGCGGGAGGAAATCGTGTCTGTCGTCGTGATTTTGCTGATGTTCTTGGCGGTGATTGCCATGGTGAAAAAACTGGATGACGATCGGCAAGCTCACGCGGTTCCTGCCGCCAATTCCCGTGAAGCGGAATGTCGAGTCGGGCGGGCCAAGAAATAGCTGCGAAATCCCTTCGCCGAGCTTCGCTCGGCTGGACCGCCGGGGGCGGCTGTCCCCAGGTAGTCGTTGCCGACTAGCTAGAGTGCAATCCAGCCCTCGCGGATCAGCCACAACGAACCTGTAGAAATTATCAGCCACAGAATCACGCCCAGAAGCATGGGACGAGGGCCTACCCGTTTCAGGGTGGCGATGGAAATGCCGGTCCCGATCAGGTAGAGAGTGGCGGTAAGGCCAATTTTGGCAGCGTGGCACAGAACCTTATATATGCCGCCCCCAGCGGGCAAATACGTATTGCAGACTGCGGCCAGCGCGAAGAAGGCGATGAACCACGGCCACTGGATTTTTGCCCTTGCATGCTTGATGAGCGCAGCGCCGATTGACATGGGGACAATCCACAAGGCGCGTGCGAGTTTCACCGTGGTGCCTACCGCCAGGGCGACCGCTCCGTATTTCGCGGCAGCTCCAACGACTGAACTGGTGTCATGAATGGCCAGCGCAGCCCAGAGTCCGAACTGGGTCTGACTGAGATGCAGTGCAGCGCCGATGGCGGGAAAGGTCAGCAGCGCGACTGAATTGAGAACAAACACGGTGCCCAAAGAGACAGCCATCTGCTCGTCGCTGGCGCCTGTGATGGGGCCGACGGCGGCGATCGCGCTGCCTCCGCAAATTGCCGTGCCGGTGGAAATCAGGAAAGCCGGGACGCGCTGCATCTTGAGTATGGCGCCCAGCGCCATGCCTGCGAGCATAGTGAAGCTGATGCCGATGACGGTGTAGACGAAACCGCTGCGTCCGGCGCGGAGCACGTCGTGCAGGTTCATGCCGAAGCCGAGTCCGACCACGGAAGCCTGTAGCAGGTAGCGGGACAGTGTTTTCGCACTCTTGTCGAAGGGATGGGGAAAGGCGAAACCGAAGACGAGGCCTAATGCGAGTGCCACCGGCGGCGAAACCAATCCGCTGGCGGCAATCGCGAGGCCGACCAGGAACGCGACTTTAGGGATCATGCTGACGAGCTTTTATTGCTGGCTTGCATTGAGAGACGGAAACGCAAAGTCCCTCGAGTGGTGTCGCCGCGCTACAGCGGCTACCCCCCCGCTCGGATGACACTTTTAGGCGGCTGCGCCCGCCTTAAATGACTCGAGGGCCTTTTCCTCGCTGTCGTAGACTTCAAACACCGTCAACAGCTTGGTGACTTGCAGCAGGTCGCCGACGCGCTGAGTCAGATTGACCAGTTTCACCGATCCGCCAGCGTTATGCGCGGTAGTGTAAAGAGCTACCAGTGTTCCCAGCCCGCCGCTATCGATGTAGCTGATGCCGCCGAGGTTGAGAATGATCTGGTTGGTTTCACCGACTAGTTTTTTTACGGTGTCGCGCAGCAACGCCGATTCTTCTCCGAAAACAATGCGACCGTTGCAATCGATAACGGTCACGCCTTTTTCAACTCGTGTAGTCAGTTTCAACTGCATGGAGCCTCCACTGGCCGGATGG
>Ga0157374_10001730_pt1 | contig 18308 bp, 15 predicted proteins | sample M25metaG_FD_115308 | JGI IMG/M metagenome (GOLD analysis project Ga0157374, IMG submission 115308) | Miscanthus rhizosphere microbial communities from Kellogg Biological Station, Michigan, USA - M2-5 metaG | ecosystem: Host-associated > Plants > Roots > Rhizosphere > Soil | place: USA: Michigan...
ATCCCGCCCACCATCACCACCATCAACCTCGCGCCCGCCGACCTCAAGAAGGAAGGTTCTGGCTTCGACCTCCCCATCGCTGTCGGAATCCTTGGCGCATACGGCGCGCTTCGTGTCGACAACGTCGATCGCTTTCTCCTCGTCGGTGAGCTTGGCCTCGACGGCAGCGTTCGTCCCGTTCCCGGTGTCCTCCCCATTGCCATCCTCGCCCGCGAAAAGAAGATTCCCAATCTCATCCTTCCCACTGACAACGCTGCCGAAGCCGCAGTGGTTGAGGGGGTGAACGTCTACCCCGTCGCCTCGCTTCTTGATGTCATCGATCTTCTGAACTCAACGCTGATGGGCAGCATCCCACGCGATCCGTTCACGGTAAACACGCAGGAGATTCTCGGTGAGCTTCAGCAGTTCTCCGTCGACTTCAAAGATGTCCGCGGCCAGCATACGGCCAAGCGCGCTCTTGAAGTCGCCGCAGCCGGAAGCCACAACATCCTCATGATCGGGCCTCCCGGCTCGGGAAAGACGATGCTCGCCAAGCGCCTCCCATCAATCCTCGCTCCCCTCACGTTTGAAGAGGCGCTTGAGACCACCAAGATCCACTCCGTCGCCGGCGTTCTCGACTCCGCTGCCGGACTCGTTACTCAGCGCCCCTTCCGCTCCCCCCATCACACCATCTCCGACGCCGGCCTCATTGGTGGAGGCATCGTCCCCCGCCCCGGCGAGGTCTCTCTCGCCCACAATGGTCTTCTCTTCCTCGACGAACTCCCCGAGTTCCCCCGCAACGTCCTCGAAGTCATGCGACAGCCCCTCGAAGACCACACCGTCACCATTGCGCGCGCCTCAATGTCCCTCAGCTTCCCGACGCGCTTCATGCTGGCCGCCGCCATGAACCCCTGCCCCTGCGGCTACTTCAACGACAAATCGTGCGAGTGCATGTGTACCCCTCCCATGATCCAGCGCTACGTCGCCAAGATCTCCGGCCCCCTCCTCGATCGCATCGATATCCATATAGAAGTTCCTGCCGTTCAATATAAGGAGTTGCGTGGCGGAGCCGCCGCCGAAGGTTCCGCTGAAATCCGCACCCGCGTTCTCTGCGCCCGCGACCGCCAGCGTTGCCGCTTCAAAAAGTCTGGCGACCGCATCTTTTCCAACTCCCATATGTCTACCCGCCAGGTCCGCGCCCACTGCGAACTCGACCCCGGCTCCGAGCGCCTCCTCGAGCGCGCCATGCAGCAGCAGGGGCTCACCGCCCGCGCCCACGACCGAATCCTTAAAGTCGCCCGCACCATCGCTGACCTCGACGGAGCGGACCATCTCGCGGTTCCACACCTCGCCGAGGCCATTCAATACCGCACCCTGGACCGCAGCTATTGGTCCTGAATCGGCGTTCTGAACACGCACGCGTGATCGAGATCACGTATCCGCGATAACTCAATTGGTTCGTTCAATTGAGCCAGTCTCGCATTCCACAACGTCAAATCCCGGCGGGCGACACCTGCTGTCACTAAATAATTGATAACAATGTATTTAAAAAAGAAAACATCCGTCCATCCTTCTCGTTGCCCTACCCGCCTGGAGTCAAAATAAATATTGACCCTGTTCCGCCTCCGTTATACATTCATGAGTGCCAATCGCAGGGGTAAGATTGCACAGCGCGCTTGTGGCGTTTCTGCTTTTCCCACCTCAACTCAGTGCCCGGCATCGCTCACCGTGAAGGTGCGTCTGGAGCCAGCGCGAGAAGGTGGACACACACGCGCAAAGGTAGTTGACACAAGCACTTCTACCTCCTGCAGGGCACGCTGCCTGTTTCCACAGCACATCGCCTTAGGGGTGAAAGTTTTTTGAACTTCATGCCCGCTTCGTGCGTCTAAAGGGAGGACAGGCTGCTTGGGGCAGCTCGACCTTATATCTATCTGTTTCTGTACCGGAGTGCCAGGTAGCACTCGCCGGACAGCTTTGGAAGGAGATTCACTTTATGCGTTCTGATTTGGTTTTTGGGGCAATCCCTAACGTGCCCAATCGCTACCAGCTCTGCCAGCTTGTGAGCAAAGCTACTCGGATGTTGCACAAGCCAAGCACACGGCTGCAGGATACGACCAACGAGGTCCTCGTCCGCTTCCATACCGCCAACCCTGGCACACTGCCTCAGGCTCAAAAGCCGGCGGCACGACCCATTGAGACGCGGCGCGCAGCTTAACCGGTCCTGCTGTATCATCGAGTAAGTCAAGCAAACAACTTTTTCGGGCGGTCATTTCTTAAGCTTATTTGACCGCTTCGACCATGCATAAACTCATGCACGGTCTTAGCCGCAACTCTTTAACCCCCGCCTATTCTTCCTGGAGTACTTCCCCCTCTCGGGTCCCCCACTTACCTTCCGCAGGTGATCATGACCATAGCTGAACTGAAAGAAAAGAACATTACGGAGCTCAGCCGCATTGCGCGCACCCTCGATATCCCCGGTGCCAGCGGCCTCCGCAAACAGGACCTGATTTTCAAAATCCTTCAGGCCCAGAGCGAAAAAGAAGGCCACATCTTCGCCGATGGCGTGCTCGAAATCCTGCCCGATGGCTACGGATTCCTTCGCTCCCCCGATTACAACTATCTGCCCGGCCCAGACGACATCTACGTCTCCCCTTCGCAGATTCGCAAGTTCGACCTCAAAACCGGTGACTCGATCAGCAGCAACGTGCGCCCACCCCACGAAGGCGAGAAATACTTCGCGTTGGTCAAGATCGAGGCCATCAACTTCGAATCTCCCGAAGAGACGCGCAACAAGATCCTCTTCGACAACCTGACTCCGCTCTATCCGCAAGAGCGCATCAAGATGGAAACCGTGCGCGAAGCCACCAGCGGCCGCGTCATGGATCTGCTCACGCCGCTTGGCAAAGGACAGCGCGGACTCATCGTCGCTCCGCCGCGTACCGGCAAGACGATGCTGCTCCAGTCCATCGCCAACTCCATCACCACGAACCACCCCGAAGTAGTCCTGATTGTTCTGCTCATTGACGAGCGCCCGGAAGAAGTCACAGACATGCAGCGCTCGGTCAAAGGCGAAGTCATCAGCTCCACCTTCGACGAGCCCGCAGCCCGCCACGTGCAGGTCGCCGAAATGGTCATCGAGAAGGCCAAGCGCCTCGTCGAGCACAAGCGCGACGTCGTCATTCTCCTCGACTCCATCACGCGTCTCGCCCGCGCCTACAACACCATCGTCCCGCCATCGGGCAAGGTGCTCTCAGGCGGCGTCGACTCCAACGCCCTGCAGCGCCCGAAGCGCTTCTTCGGCGCCGCAAGGAACATCGAGGAAGGCGGGTCCCTTACGATTGTCGCGACCGCCCTCGTCGACACCGGCTCGCGCATGGATGAAGTCATCTTCGAAGAGTTCAAGGGCACCGGCAACTGCGAAATCATCCTCGACCGCAAGCTCGTCGACAAGCGCGTCTTCCCGGCCATCGACATCCAGCGCTCCGGCACGCGTAAGGAAGAATTGCTCATCCCCAAGGAAGATCTCCAGCGCATCTGGATCCTCCGCAAGGTGCTCAACCCGTTGTCACCCGTCGAAGCCATGGAGCTCCTCATCAGCCGCCTTGAGAAGGTCCGCAACAACGCCGAGTTCCTCACCAACATGAACCAGCTGTAGCGTCGCAGCATCCAAGATGCACAGCTGCTTGGCCGCACAGCAGGCATTCCAGCTCTGGGGTCTAGGTGGTACTAAATTTCCAGAGTCCTGGCCAAGGCCGGGAGCATTGCTCCCGGCCTTCGTATTTCATCCCCTTCCCATTCCTTTAGAAAGCCACTAGCTATACGATGGATCCCGGATGCCGAACGTCTCGCCGAATCCCGCTCAGCAACCGGCACCACTCCACTCAGGCACCGTCCGATTCGCCATCTTCGAGTTCGACTTCGCAACCACGGAGCTCCGCCGCAACGGCATTGTCGTGCGCATCCAGGCACAACCAGCAAAGGTTCTGGCCTATCTTCTCGCTCACACCGATCGCACCGTCTCCCGCGAAGAACTGCACGATGCCATCTGGGGCACATCAACCTTCGTCGATTTCGAACGTGGTCTCAACGTCTGCATTGCGCAGATTCGTTCCGCTCTCGGCGACGACTCTTCCGCCCCACGCTACATCCGCACTATTCCGCGCAAAGGCTACGAATTCATTTGCCCAGTTCAGAGACTTGCTGTCGAATCCTCTGCTGGTCCACCGCTGTCGGCAACCGGTCCCGCATCAACCCATTCGCGCCGAATTCTAATAGCCTCGCTGGCAGCCTTCCTGGTCATTTCCGCAATCGTCGTCAGCTACATCCGTTTCCGGTCGCAATCCCCGATCACCATCGCCGTAGCCCGCTTCGACAACGAAACCGGCGACCCTCAGCTCGATCGCCTCTCCGATGCTCTCACCGACGATGTCGTCGCCCAACTCGCCACCAACGGCCAGAAGAATCTTCGCATCATCGGCAACGCTGCAATCCTCCGCGTCCCGAGGCAGAAGCGCGATCTCACCCATATCGCCGAATCACTTCATGCGCAGTTCGTCGTACTCGGCCAATTGCAGCGCATCGGTTCGCAGACTCGCATCCTCGCCCATCTCATTCGACTCCCCGATCAAACGCACGTCTGGGTAGTCCGTCTCGATCCATCCGTCGATGACCCCGCCGCCCTTGAATCCTCCGCATCGCGCGAAATCTCCAGGCAGTTGTCCGGTAAGCTTGCCAACCCTGCTGCGCTTTCCTCTTTACACAAGCCTGCAAGTCGCTGAAGGGCGAAGCTCTTATCTCTTTACATCGAATTGGTCCCGCCTGGATTCGATTTGACTTGTCGTGTCGCCGCCTTCTGAATGAACCTCGATCAACGCCAGACGAGGTCACCAATGCCAGTCTTCCCTTTCGGCTTCCCCAAACTCCATCGCCGTCGTTTTCTTCAGACCGCGAGCCTCGCTATCTGCGGGCCTGCATGGTCTTTCACCTCCTCTGAAGCCTCCAGCCATGCAGATTCGCAAGCACCGGCTCCAGCCAGTCTTCCGCTCCCTCCGAGCTTCCCCACACAGCCACCTGAGCTTATCCATGAGATAGTCATGGTCTCTCACTTCGATCTCAAGCGTGTTCAGCAACTCGTCGAGGCCAGGCCATCTCTCGCCCGCGCAGCTTGGGACTGGGGATTCGGCGACTGGGAGTCTGCCCTCGGCGCAGCCTCGCACATGGGCAACCGTCCCATCGCCGAATACCTGCTAGCCAAAGGCGCTCGCCCTTCCATCTTCTCTGCCGCAATGTTCGGTCAACTCGACGTGGTCAAGGCATTCGTCACCGCGCAGCCCGGAGTCCAGCGCACGCGCGGTCCCCACAGCATCGCCCTTCTCGCCCACGCCAAAGCCGGTGGACCCGCCGCAAGCGCTGTTTACGACTACCTCGCATCCCTTGGCGATGCCGGCAACGACCCACCCACCCCGCTCACCCAATCCGACCTCGACGCAATCGTCGGTAACTATCCATTCAGCCCGGACGAGAACGATCACATCATCGTCTCCGCCGAAAAAGGTTCCGTCACCTGGGCCCGTGCCGCCAGCATGGGACGTCCGCTCTTCCATCGCGGCAATCGAGTCTTCAACCCCGCCGGAGCTGAAGCAGTGCGCATCGCTTTCACGACCGGGCCTACCGGCACACGCATGACAATCCACGACCCCGACGCTGTCCTAAGCGTCATTCGCAGGTCGTAAACGCCTTCAATGCGACGCGTGGACCTTCAGTTGCTCCTCTGTAAACCGCGGCGTAATGTGCTGCGAGCAGTTCCAGTCATATCCTTCAACCGTAATCACCACGATGCCCTCAACCTTCGCTCCACGCTCCGTCGCCAGTTGTGCCCCAAGCTCCGCATTTTCACCCGGCTCCAGCACCCGCGCATGCCCGATGACCTTCAGGCGTGTCTGATTCGGATAGTCCATGAGGAATAGAGCCACCCTATCGTTCACGCTCAGATTTCCAGCCGAGATGTACTGTTTGTTCCCGCTATAGTCCGCAAATGCCAGCGTCCGCTCGTCCATCACCTGCAGGAATCCCGCCGGGCCGCCGCGATGCTGGATGTACGGCCATCCGTCCGGCGTCACTGTGGCCATGTAGAAACTGTCCCGAGCTCCGATAAACTCTTTCTCGAACTCCCCCAGCCCATCTTCAAATCGGCCTGAGCGCACCATTCGCTCATACTGCTGCCGAGAGCCCGCGCGCTCCTGCAGCTTCTTCGCTGGCTCTGAGAACATCGTGCGTGCATATGCATCGCGCATTTCAAAACCTCCTGTGGCAGGCGTCCATTCGGACGCCCGCCGCAACATGCCTCACTTCAATTTCCGTCCCAGAAACTCCAGCATCAGCCGTCCGATCGTCTCCGCATCTTCTTCCAGCGCGAAGTGGCCCGTATCCAGAAGATGCAGCTCCGCCTCCGGCTGATCCTTTAGAAACGCTCTCGCCCCCGGCTCGATGAAGATCTGATCGTTCTTCCCCCACACCAGCAGCACCGGCGGCCTGCTCGTACGCAGATACTCATGCCACGCCGGATACAGTGGTAGATTGTTTCGATAGTCATAAAACAGATCCAGCTGGATCGCCTCATTCCCCGCGCGATCGAGCAGAGTCTGGTCGTGCTGCCACGCGTCCGGGCTCACCTGCTCCGCATTCCGCACTCCCGTCAGGTACTGCATCTTCGTAGCCTCGAGCGAGAGCAGACCGCGCACCTTCGCTTCCGTCTCCGTATTGCGTTCCTTCCAGTACGGCGTCAGGTACTCGCCCCAGCATGCCGAAAGCCCTTCGTCATACGCATTCCCATTCTGAGAGATGATCGCCTGCACCCGCTCGGGATGCGCCGTAGCCAGTCGGAATCCCACTGGCGAACCGTAATCCTGGATGTAAAGCGAATACTTGGCAATTCCCTTCTGTTCGAGGAACCGTTCCACAATTTTCGCAAGGTGGTCGAACTTGTACTCGAACCTGTCAGCGGCCGGTGCATCGCTGTAGCCGAAACCTGGATAATCCGGCGCAATCACGCGATACCGCGTCGCCAGCACCGGAATCAAATTGCGATACATGTGCGACGACGAGGGGAACCCGTGCAGCAGCACCACAACGGGCGCATTCTCCGGTCCGGCCTCGCGATAGAACAGGTTCAATCCCTCTACCTTGGCGGTTCGGTAGAACACGCGGGGTATCTGGCCGGAAACGGTTTCGCGACCTTCAAGCAGTGTCGAATTTGTCATGGCAATAATCCCTTTTTGAAGTATTGAGGCTGCCTTGCATCCGTAACCATTCGGCAGCATCTGATGCTTATATACCGAACGATCGGTAAAGTTACAGAATTTCCGAACGAACGGTAAAATCTTTGTATGGCGCACTCCCGTATTCACGACGCTGAACTTTCCGAGAAGGTCCTCGAGCTCTTTCGCCAGCAGGGCTACGAGGGCACCAGCCTCAGTGACCTCGCCGCCGCCACCGGCCTCGAAAAGGCCAGCCTCTACTACCGCTTCCCCGGCGGCAAGAAGGACATGGCGCTCGCCGCCGCCGCTCACGTCGGCCAGTGGTTCGAAGCCAATATATTTACACCGCTCAGCGAAACCGGCTCCCCCTCAGAACGCATCAAAACCGTCGCTCGCAAACTCCGAGCCTTCTACGGCGACGGCGCCAAGCCCTGTGTCCTCGACTCACTCTCGCTTCGCGGCGGTCCCCCCGAACTCGCCGCCGCTCTTACCAACGCCTACAAGGCCTGGCTGGAATCCTTTGCCCTTGTCGCCCGAGAAAGCGGCATGACGCGCCGGCTCGCAGAAGAACGCGCCCGCCAGGCCCTCATCCAGATCGAAGGCTCCCTTGTCCTCTCGCGCGTCACCGCCAACCGCAAAATCTTCCTCGATACGCTATCCGCACTTCCCGACCTGCTCACCCGTACTTGAGTGTCAAGCCGCAGCGTCCTCGCGAAGTTGCCATCGACCACTCCACTTCACGGAAACGCCGACCGCTGCTAACCTATAGCGAGTCGTGGGGCTGTAGCTCAGCTGGGAGAGCGCCTCGTTCGCAACGAGGAGGCCAGCGGTTCGATCCCGCTCAGCTCCACCAATTCCTCATGCAATGTATCCAACGCCCGCGAGCCGCTTACGGCTCGATCCAGTCGAGCGCGTAGACATCCTGCGTTCCGCGGTCCCGCAACAGCAGCGCCGATCCATCGGGTGCCACTGAAACCGATCCGCCCCCAAGACCGGTAAAAACGTAGTTGCCCAGGTCGGCAAGTTTCTCCACTTTCCCGTCGGTCACCCGGATACGCTCCACTGTTCCCTTCGCGGTCAGGTCTTTCATGTAGACATACTGTCCGTCGCGCGACCAGTTGAGCCAGCTCAACGTGCCCTTCCCGATCTCTCTCCACTTCTCTGTCTGGAAATCGAAAATCATCAGACGGCTTGAGTCACTCGACATCGCCGCAAGGTGACTTCCGTCCGGCGACCACCGAGGCGAAAACATCTTCTCCGAACCGGGCACCATCGAGATATCGCCGCTCTGCACATTCAGAACCTTGATCGCCGGACCGCTCACCCTGTTCGCATCGTTCGCGTCCTCGCCGTACGCAATGCGCTTCCCGTCTGGCGACCACGTCGGGTCCTGTTCGTTCTGATTGTCATTCGGCAAGAGCGGATGTGGAGCGCCTCCCGCCGCCGGAATTTCATACATCTTTCCCGGATGATTCGGCCCTCCGGGAAATTCAAAGAACAGTATCGTCTGCCCATCGGGCGACCACCGCGGCAACACCGGCCTTACCGGAGCAAACGTCAGTTGCACGCGATCTGTCCCATCCACATTGCTCTTCCACAAATCTCCCTGCGGATACGACACGTAGACAACCTGCTTGCCGTCGCGCGAGGACTCCATCCAGTCTGCCGAAATCCCGCCCATGTACAACGACGGCTTCCCGGTCTTCGCGTCGAAACTCGTCAGTTCCCCTCGAAACGTCATCCCCACGACAAAGAGTTTCTTCTTGTCCTTGCTGAGCAGCGGTGACTGCAGCTGCATGGGACTCGATGTCAGTTGAACCGGCTGCGTTCGCTTTCGAAACGCCCCTCGACTCCTTGCCAGGGCCCAGATCTGCCCCTGAGATTGAAAAACAAAATACTTCCGGTCTTCCGTCCACTGCCCGCAGCACTCGTTTCTCGTATTCGGCCATTCGGCGATGAGCGGCAGCGGATTTCCGCCCGTCGCAGCAAGGCTCCACATCGTCCGTTCGCCCACCACCACACTGGACCCGCTCTGCGAAATCTCTTCGGTCTCGACACGCAATTCCGCGTTATCCGGTGAGATCGCCAACCCCGAAACAAAATTCTTCATCGTCGTCAGTTTGTGAGCCCCTGACCCGTCCGCGTTAGCCATGAAAACATCCGACCCATTTGCATAGGCCATCTGTTTCCCATCTGCAGACCAGGCAGCGGTGTGCCCGGTCGCATCTCCCAACCTTCGCGGGGACCCCCCAAGCACTGGCAAACTCCACAACGGTCCCGTCGTCGGATAGCCGGCTCCATCCACTACCAGAAACGACGATCCATCCGAGGACAGATCCACGGGGATCATGTCAGCCGTGGGCATCGAAATTCGTGTCGGTTCGCCCCCTCCAACCGGAATCGCCGCCGTCTCTTCTTTGCCTCCATCTCCCATCGTCAGAAAGATGCGCGATCCATCTGTCCCTACCAGCGTCTTCTGCACGCCATCGTGCGTCAACTGTACGTAGTTCGCCACCTGCGGTTCCGCGATCGGTCTCATCCACATCCATGCCGTCAGAGCCCCAACAACCACCAGCACGATCACGATCGAAGCAATCAGCTTTCCACGCGGTTGCGCCGCCTTCTCGCGCTCCGACCTTCGTGCCGCCACAAATGTCGAGTGCGAAACATCCGATAGCGATTCCAACGCGAATCCAAGATCAGACGCCGACTGAAATCGTTGTTCCGGATTCTTCTCGAGACCCCGTTGCAGCACTTTCTCCAGCCCCACCGGCAGATTCGGCTTCACCTGCGTTAGTGGCAGCGGCTCCTCATTCAAAATCGCACTCATCGCATCGATCGAGGTCGCCCGCTGGAATGCCCTCTGTCCCGTCAGCATCTCGTAAAGAACGGCTGTAAACGTGAAGATATCCGACCGGTGATCCGCTCCGCTTCCGCGTACCTGTTCCGGCGACATGTAGCCCATCGAGCCCATCATCAGCCCAGGCAGTGTCTCCACCTCGTGTGGCGCCTGCGAGAAAGACGATGGTGTCGCCTGCGTCAAACGCGCCAGGCCGAAGTCCAGAATCTTCACTTGTCCATCTTTGGTGAGGAACAGGTTCTCTGGTTTCAGATCGCGATGGACGATGCCTTTTTCGTGTGCGGCCGCCAGTCCTTTTGCAATCTGCAGTCCGTAGTCAATCACTTTTCGCAGCGGCAGCGCGCCTCTCTTCAATCGCTCCCGCAGCGTCTCGCCTTCCAGCAGTTCCGAGACCAGGTACGGAGCATCTTCATAGACCCCCATCTGGTAAACCGCAAGAATGTTCGGATGATTCAGCGCCGCTGCCGCTCTCGCCTCCTGCTCGAACCTCCGCAGACGGTCCGGTTCAGGGCTTGAGAACCCCGGCAAAACCTTGATCGCCACTTCGCGGTTCAAACGCGTATCACGCGCCCGATACACCTCGCCCATCCCCCCCGCTCCTATGAGCGCGAGGATTTCGTAGTGATCAATAAACTGATGTTCCCCGAGCGGCATCTTGCGAGATTATACGCCGCACAATCCCCCGTAACAGCTTGATCCGGCAGGGACATATTCGTTCCCCCGCCGCATTCGCATAGATACCTGGCGATATACTTGAGTCGTTTCAGGGGATCGGGAAACACTCTTAGAGCCCGCGAAGACGGCGGCCATTTCAGGCGAACCACCTGCGCCATTCTCCATAGCACGACGACCTGGCACGTGTGACCTAATCGAGGTAATCATTGCCGCAAGTCCTTTCCAAGCCAGACGCAGCAACAAAGAGCAGTAAACCGCTCTGCGTCGATTTGGATGGAACCCTCGTCAAATCCGACACCCTGGTTGACTCGCTCCTTGTGCTGGCCCGCAGCCGTCCTCGGCTTCTCCTTCAGCTTCCCGGCGCCATGCTGCACGGTAAAGCTGCCTTCAAGGCATTTGTCACTTCCCACATTGAGCTCGATGTCACCCATCTGCCCTACAACCGCAAGCTCCTCCACTACCTGCAACAGGAACGCGCCCGTGGACGCGAGCTCTATCTCGCCACCGGTGCCGACAAACGGCTTGCCGAGCGCGTCGCTCAACACCTTGGAATCTTCAATGGCGTCCTCGGCAGTAACGGAACCACCAATCTCACGGGCAAGAAAAAGCTCGCTATCCTTCACAGCCATTTCGGACAGGATGGCTTCGCCTACATCGGCAACAGCACCGCGGATCTACCGCTGCTGGCCAACGCCTCGGAGAAAATGCTGGCCAACCCCAGTTCTGCCCTTCGCAGCAGCATTCGCAAGCGCGGCATCGCTCCCTCTCACGTATTCGAAGAGCGATCCAATCTCCTCCGCTCGCTCCTCAAAGCCTTTCGCCCCCATCAATGGGCGAAGAATCTCCTCATTTTCCTTCCACCTCTCCTCGCACATCATCGCGCTCTCTCGGTTTTCGTCCAGGCGTTCCTCGCCTTCCTTTGCTTCTGCTGCACCGCTTCCGCCACCTATCTCATTAACGATCTCCTCGACATCGACGCAGACCGCCGCAGCCCTCAGAAGCGCTCCCGTCCATTTGCATCAGGCGATCTTTCACCAGCAACCGGTCTCTTCGCATCAGCTGCACTCCTGATTCTCGGCATCGCCCTTGCGCGCATCCTGTCCCTCGATTTCCTCTACTGGCTCGGGCTCTACATCGTCAGCACCCTCGCGTACTCCCTTTACCTGAAACGCGTCGCTCTCGTTGACGTCCTTGTTCTCTCCGGACTCTACACGGTACGCATCCTCGCCGGGGGCGCCGCCACAAACACTCCCATCTCTCACTGGCTCGCAGGCTTCGCCATCTTCCTCTTCCTCTCTCTCGCAATCGTCAAACGCTTCGCTGAGCTCGAACACATCCGCCTCGCTGGCAAGCAGCTCAAGAATGGCCGTGGCTACCTCATGACCGACGTCGAACAGATGCGCGCATTCGGCACCGCCAGCGCATTCGCCGCCGTCGTCGTCTTCGCCAACTACATCGGCAGCCAGGACGTGATCAAGCTCTACAGCCACGCTCGCTACCTCTGGCTGATCGTTCCCTTCATGATCCTGTGGACCTCCCGAGTCTGGCTCCTCGCCTCACGCGGAGAACTCAACGAAGACCCCGTGGCCTTCGCACTCACCGATCTCCCCAGCCTCCTGATGGGGGGATGCGTTCTGGTCATCGTGCTTCTTGCCATCTGACGTAAAACAAAAAGAGCCGCTTGTCAGGCGACTCTTCAAGTTCCAGCCTTGCTGGACTTCTCTAGCTGAAAAGATCTCTCATCTTGTCCAGCAGTCCAGGCGACGTCGGCTTGTTCTCCACCGACATTGACTTCCCGAGCTCCGTAATCAGATCGCGTTGCGCTTTGCTCAGCTTCTTCGGAATCTGCACGATCACCTTTACGATCAGGTCACCTCGCCCCTTCTCGTTCAGATACGGCACACCCTTCCCTCGCACGCGAATCTCTTTCCCGCTCTGAATGCCTTCGGGGATCTTCAGCAACACCTGCCCGTCGACGCCCTCAATCTCGATCTCCGCTCCAAGCGCCGCCTGTGGAAAGCTGATCGGAATCACGCAGTGCAGGTTCTGGCCTTCGCGATGGAAAAAGTCGTGTGCCCGGATGGCAAGCACAATGTAGAGATCGCCGCTCTGCCCGTTGCTGCGTCCCACATCGCCTTCCCCGCCGTAGCGAATCCGCGTTCCCTCTTCCACGCCCGCCGGCACCTTCACCGTGAGCTTGATCTCCTTCGTAACTCGCGTTTCACCGCGGCACGTGTCGCAGGGATCGCTGACAATCGACCCTCGGCCTGCGCACACACTGCACGTCCGTGCCACGGAGAAGAACCCCTGCTGGTACCGAACCTGTCCTCGTCCATTGCATTGCGGACACGTCGTCGGCCCGCGTCCCGATTTGCTCCCCGCTCCCTTGCACGTCTCGCAAGCCTCGAGCCGACGAATGCGTATCTCCTTCTCCGTCCCGAACACTGCTTCGTGGAAATCGATCGTCAGGTCATAGCGCAGATCGTCGCCGCGCATCTGTCGCGCCGCCCTCTGCTGGCCCCCCATGTTGAACATCTCGCCAAACAGATCGCCAAAGATGTCTCCCAGATCCACCGCGCCCGAGAATCCGCCGAAACCGCCCGGACCGCCGCCGCTCACGCCCGCATGACCGAACCGGTCGTATGCCGCGCGCTTGTCCGCGTCGCAAAGCACCTGGTACGCTTCGCTGGCTTCCTTGAACTTCTCTTCCGCAGCGTGGTCGCCCGGGTTCCGATCGGGATGGTACTTCAGCGCAAGTTTGCGGTATGCGCTCTTGAGCTCCTGCTCGCTCGCATCCCGCGACACACCTAGAACTTCGTAGTAGTCAGCTTTACTCACTCTTGAATTCAAACCTGTTTCTACCTTCTCTCAATCTACAGATGGGCCAGAGACACAAACAGACTCAATCCCCTTCCTTCAGGGACCAACCATGGCCCTTATAGTTCATTCGCTCTTCTGTTTCGGGTTAGAGACCACACGCACCAGCGCCGGACGCAGCAGCTTTTCGCGCAGCTTGTACCCCTTCCGAATCTCCTCAGCAACGTGCTGATCCGGAAGGTCCTCTCGCTCTACCGATCCCATTGCTTCATGTTGCCTTGGATCGAACTCCTGACCCACCGATGCCACCGGCTGCACCTGGAACCCCCGCAGAATCTCTTCCATCTGCTTCACAATCAGCTCTACGCCCGTTTTCAGCTGATCCGCTGTACCCGCCGACTTCAGCGCCAGCTCAAAATTGTCCAGCACGGGCAAAAACTGCTCCACCACCGACCCGGTAGCGTAATCGCGGAAATCGGCCTTCTCTTTCTCGCCGCGTTTTCGAGCATTCTCAAACTCAGCTTGCAGCCTCGCCAGCCGGTCGATCAGCCCATCGCGCTCCTTCTTCAACTGCTCGTACTCAGTCTGAAGCTGATCGATTTCACCTCGGCTCACTTGCCCATCTTCGCTTCTCCCGTCAGCGGCAGCACTTACTCCTGCCTCGGCAACAGCCCTCTCGGGCGACGCACTCTCCGTGGCTTCCAAAGCCGTCAACTCTGCTTCCTTCTCTGGCATATCTCTACGTATTCCCCAAATATTTCGCTTCTTATTCAATTCTAAATTCCTTTGCCATTCTGCGCTTCAGTCCAGAACAGTCTCACAAGTTCAATTGCCTCTCCCCACTCGACTTAGTGTTCAGAGTACCCTTTCAGTTGGGCCGAGAGTGCGTCTCCCAGCTCCGATACGGGCATGACTTCAGTTTTGGCCGACAAGTCTCTGAGAAGAAAATAAGGACTTTAACCCCTGTGCACCGTTCCGACCGCCTACGGTTCCGGTATCTCCAGGATCCGCTCCGACAACCCCGCCACGTACCGCACAGCCTGGATCATCTCCTGATATTGGATGCGAGTCGGTGCAATCACTGCCACCGTCCCCACGCTCGTACCGCCCAGCCTCGTCGGCGACGCAATCAGCACCAGGTCCTGCATCGCCGGGGAAGCTTCATCCAGCCCAACCACCACTCGCACTTCCTGCTGACTCCCGTTGACATATGCCGTAAGCAGATCCACCAGCCGCTGCTTCGCCTCCAGCGCCAGCAGCATCTGCTTCAACCTGTCCCGATCCGCCTCCGCCGCGATCAGGTTCGCCATCCCCTCAACATACAGAACTTTCGCGCCTTCGCCCACCGTTAGCGCGCCCTTGCGGCAAAGCTCTTCCACCGACGTAAGCAGCTGATTGTAGGCGACTCGTTCCTCATCCATACGCCGCGCAATGTCCGTCCGGATCCGCTCGATTGGCCATCCGTGGAACGTCTCGTTCAGATACCGTCCCGCCGTCTCCAGTTCCAGGTGCGTCATCTCCCGATCCAGCACCAGCACGCGATCCAGCACCGCACCCGCCCGGGTCACCACCACCGCCAGCACGCGTCCCGCCGAGAGCCTGGAAAAATGAATGTGCTCCAGCACCTGGTCTGCGGTGCCGCTTGCAAGCGCTACCCCCAGCCCGCTCGAAATCAGGGCCAGCACATGCGAGGTCCGTTCCAGGTACTCATTCGAGCTCCGTACGCCGGAAAAAATCTCCTCGATCTGCCCGCGTCTCTGCTCGCTCAGCGAACTGCCGCCCGCCGGAATCGCCGTCGAAACCCCGATCCGTCCCAAGGCCGCATCCGGCCGCGTAATCTGCTCCACGTAGTAGCGGAATGCCGCCGCCGTCGGCACTCGCCCTGAGGACGTATGCGGCTGCTCCAGCATGCCGGCCTCGGCCAGCGACGCCATCACGTTCCGAATCGTCGCCGAGCTCAGTCCCTCTTTATGGATGAAGTGTTCGGCAACTGCCTGCGAAGCCACAGGTTCGCCGGTAGCGATATAGACCTCGATAATCGCCGTAAGAACCAGCCGCTCTCGCGGGCTGATACGTATCTCAGGCATCGCTCAGCTACCTCTTGAGCACCGGCTGCTCACCCATCCGCCGCAGCAAACCTCCCATTATGAGATGCTTACGATATCCCTAGGCAAGATTCGCTCCTTCGATTCTAGGAATCTCACACCAGCAGTGTCAAGGTACGACTGCTAACTCGACCATCTCCAGTACCCGCCCTCCATCTCCGGCGCTCCTTGAGCAACCGAAACAGCTCCGCCATCTTCTACCTCTGGTGAAGCGGAGCCGTTCATGTCAAAGAAAAAAGTTATAGGCCTCAGCAATCCCACTCTGCTCAAGCCCATCGACAAGAGCCACGGCCTCATCCAGGTCATCATCGAAACGCCAAAAGGCAGCCGCAACAAGTTCGCATTCGACGAAAAGCAAAAGATCTTTGCCGTAAAAAGAGTCCTTCCTGCTGGAATGACCTTCCCGTACGACTTCGGCTTTCTCCCCCGCACCCTGGCTCCCGATGGCGATCCCATCGATGTCCTTCTCCTCATGGATGAGCCGGCCTTCCCGGGAGTCGCCGTACGGGCGCGTCTCATCGGCGTCATTGAAGGCGAGCAGGTCGAAGGCAAAAAGAGAACCCGCAATGATCGCCTTCTTGCGGTCGCAGAAGTGAACCACGAGTACGCTTATCTCAAAAAGCTCGGCGACCTCCCCAAACAGTTTCTTCACGAACTCGAAGAGTTCTTCGTCAACTACCATCGCCTCGAAGGCAAACAGTACAAACTTCTCGGCTGCAAAGGAGCCGGCGTAGCCATGCGCGCCATCAAAGACGCCCGGCGTGCCGCTTGAGGGAAATCATGTCTCACGAAATCTCTGAGAGCCTCGTCCGCTTTCTCATCGGCGGCACAATCGTCAGCTTCTTCGCAGTTCTGGCTGAGATGTTCCGTCCCAAGAGCTTCGCAGGGCTGTTCGGCGCCGCGCCTTCCATCGCGCTCGCCACGCTCGGCCTTACTATCTCCTCGCATGGCACTCACTATGCCGCCACTGAAGCTCGCTCCATGATCCTCGGAGCAATCGCCTTTTTGTTTTACGCCGCCGCCACCACGTGGCTGCTCTGGCGCTACAAGCCACGCGCACTTACGGCAACCCTCTCCCTCATGCCCATCTGGTTCGGAATGTCGTTCGCCCTCTGGCTGGCGGTCAGGTAGCGCCATGCTCATCGGGGCCCGCTTCTCCGCAATCAAAGGAATCAAACCACACGAGTGGATCTTTCGCTTCGTCTTCGGCGGAGCGGTCTGCGTCGCTGCCGGGCTCATCGCCCAGCACTATGGCCCTGTTGTCGGCGGTCTCTTTCTCGCCTTCCCGGCGATCTTCCCCGCTAGCGCCAGCCTCGTCGAAGCCCACGAGAAACAACACAAAGCCCGCGTCGGTTACGACGGCACCAATCGCGGCCGCACCGTCGCCGCCATCGACGCCTATGGCGCAGCTATGGGATGCATCGCCCTCGCTGCCTTTGCGCTTGTCTTTTGGATCTGGCTTCCCCGCACCAGCCCCTGGGTCGTCTTCCCTCTTGCCACCCTCGTCTGGCTCACCGTCGCCGTTGGCCTATGGCTCCTCCGCAAGCGCCTAGCGCACAAATCCCGCCGCGCCTCAAAACAGCAGGATTACCCTTCATAACCAATCATCTTGTCCAGCAACATCGACTCCGACTCAAAGCCCGCATCGTTTCTTTCCTTTCGCAACCCCTGAAAGCCGCAACTTCTTCGAGACCTAGTCGCCTCTCCGTTCCTCCACGGCTTTCAACAAGAACCGTTGCGACCCTTTTCCTGACAACGGCATGTTTGCGATCACCTTCTTGTCTTTCACCACGATTCCAGCAGGAAATACATCAGCCGCGAACAAGCTGAGCTCGCTGTCGGGCAAGATCAGCAGGACGACTCGTCTTGGCAGGCTTCGTTGCCACAAACGCATCCCTTCCAGCATCTGCCTCGATGGCTGATCGGCTCCGCCGGTGTTGGCGTGCCAGCTGGTCACCGCGTAGATCGTCTGATGCGGAGCGCCTCGAGCTATGCTCGCCAGAACTGCAGGTGTGCTGGGAGACCACAGAGTGAATGGGACAAGCAACGCCGTCCCATGCACCAGGGAAATCGACCGTGGAACAAGTGCGGCAGCGCTCACCGCATTTCCACGCACAATCGAAAGCGGTGCCTTCTCACCGACCATAACTTGCCGCCGCAGTGCCGATTGAATCACCGGCAGATCCGCAGTGCCGTCCCAGCTTGGCTGCTGGCCAACAGTCACGAGCTGATCGAGACTATCGGGCTGACCTGAAGAACGGGCGAGCGCGGCGCAGCGTATTGCGTCTCGGAAAAGCGCCGCCGCAGGAACGCTGGAATCCTTCCCTCCAAGCGCCCTTCCGCCCTTGAGGATCGGCAATGTGGCTGCTGTTTGCATCTGACAGAGTCGAAGAGCGGTCTCGTCATCATCCACGGCGAGGGCGCCTTCAACCACTTCGTCGATTGCCAGGTGAATTGGGGCGTCATAAGGAGAATCTCTCAGGAGAGACTCTATCTGTGCGTCTGCCGGGCGCGGCGAATCAAGTCCCAGAAACGCACGCGCAAGCATCAAAAGTGCTTCTTCTCTCCGCGGCGGATCCGGAAGAGCGAGATAGTTCACTAGATCTGCGCGCGCTG
>Ga0157374_10001739_pt1 | contig 18261 bp, 10 predicted proteins | sample M25metaG_FD_115308 | JGI IMG/M metagenome (GOLD analysis project Ga0157374, IMG submission 115308) | Miscanthus rhizosphere microbial communities from Kellogg Biological Station, Michigan, USA - M2-5 metaG | ecosystem: Host-associated > Plants > Roots > Rhizosphere > Soil | place: USA: Michigan...
AAGTCGTTGGCGAGCGTCTTCTGGAACGTGGTGTCGCGCAGGAGAGCGGCGGGCAGCCAGACGCGCGTCTCGCCGGACGGCCGGAGCACCTCGACGCGCGTCGTGACCTCGAACGTGCGCCACGGCTCGCCGGACGGGACGCCGAACGCGAGAGCGCGCGCCGCCTTCGGAAGCGCGAGGCTCGCGGAGACGACACCGGCGGACTGCAGGAATCGGCGGCGATCCATTTCTCCTCCCGGAGGGTCGTCGCCGGCTCGCGCCGGCGAGGCATCAGGCTAGTACGGACGATGGCCGTTCGACAACTCCGCTCTTTACCGCGTCTTCACATCTCATCGGAATAGGATCGGGTCGCCCGAGGGAGAGAACATATTAGCGAGAGCTAATGCGTTCGAGTTTCGTTTCCGCGCTTGAGGCTGACGGGCGAGGAGGCCCCATGACCGCCATCACGACCAAGGACGGGACCCGCATCGACTACAAGGACTGGGGCAAGGGACAGCCGGTGGTCTTCAGCCACGGCTGGCCGCTCTCCGCGGACGCGTTCGAGGACCAGATGTTCTTCCTCGCGTCGCGCGGATTCCGCTGCATCGCCCACGACCGCCGCGGGCACGGCCGCTCGAGCCAGCCCTGGGACGGCAACGACCTCGATCACTACGCCGACGACCTGGCGGCGCTCGTCGAGGCGCTGGATCTCAGGGACGCGGTGCACGTCGGGCACTCGACGGGCGGCGGCGAGGTGGCGCGCTACATCGGACGCCACGGAACGAAGCGCGTCGCGAAGGCGGTGCTGATCGGCGCGATCCCGCCGCTCATGCTCAAGACGCCCTCGAACCCCAACGGTACGCCGATCGAGGCGTTCGACCAGATCCGCGCGGCCGTCGTCGCCGACCGCTCCGCCTACTGGAAGGAGCTGGCGAATCCGTTCTACGGCTTCAACCGCCCCGGCGCGAAGGTCTCCGAGGGGCTCCGCGAGTCCTTCTGGCTCCAGAGCCAGATGTGCGGATTCCCGGCGGCGTACTTCTGCGTGAAGGCGTTCTCCGAGACGGACACGACGGAGGACCTGAAGAAGTTCGACGTTCCGACGCTCATCCTGCACGGCGACGACGACCAGATCGTGCCGATCGTCGCCTCGGCGAACCTCTCCTCGAAGATCGTCCCGGGCGCGAAGGTGAAGGTCTATCCCGGGCTGCCCCATGGCATGTGCCAGACGCACAAGGACGTCATCAACGCCGATCTGCTCGCGTTCCTGAAGTCGTGAGCCGGAGGAATCGCATGTCTCATCGTGCCCTGGTTCGCGCCCTGCTCGTCTCGTTCGTCGGTCTTCTGCCCGGCGTCGTGCGCGCCGCGGAGCCGGGGGCGATCGCCTCGAAGTCGGGAGACGGGGGAGGCGTGAAGATCCAGTACCTCTCCGCCGGGAAGGGCCCGGCGTTGATCCTTCTGCACGGCTACGCCGAGACGTCCCGCATGTGGCGGCCGATCATCCCCAGGCTCGCGGAGAGATTCACCGTGATCGCGCCGGATCTGCCCGGCATCGGCGACTCGGACATCCCGAGCGGAGCCGTCGACATGAAGTGGGCGGCCGCACGGATTCACGATCTGGCGCGCTCTCTGGGAATCCAGAAGGCGGAGGTCGTGGGCCACGACATCGGCCTGATGGTCGCCTACGCCTACGCCGCGCAATATCGCTCCGAGGTCACGAAGCTCGTCCTGATGGACGCCTTCCTCCCGGGCGTGGCCGGCTGGGAGGCGATCTACGACAACCCGGACCTCTGGCATTTCCGCTTCCACGGCGACACGCCCGCGAAGCTCGTGCAGGGCCGCGAGGCGGACTACTTCGCGTACTACTGGAACGAGTTCGCGGCCGACCGGCTTCGTTCGCTCCCGCCGGCCGACCGCGAGGCCTACGTCGCCGCGTACTCGCGTCCCGGAAGGATGAAGGCGGGCTGGGCGTACTTCGCGTCGTTCCCGAAGACGGCGAAGGATTTCGCCGAGCTCGCGAAGACGAAGCTCGCCATCCCCGTTCTCTCGATCGGCGGCGACAAGTCGCTCGGGGAGCCGCTCGGGGCGCAGGCCCGCCTGGTCTCGGACGATGCGACCGTCGTCGTCCTGAAGAACGCGGGCCACTGGATCCTGGAGGAGCAGCCGTCGGAGACCGCGGCGGCGCTGCTGAAGTTCCTCTAGGCCGCCGCGTGGCCGGCTCAGCCGATCGAGACCGGCCGACCGAAGACCCTCCGGTAGAGCTCCTCGAGCCGCGAGTTGTCGAAGCTGGTCCAGCCGCCGCACAGGTCGTGCTCGCGGGTCTCGACGTCGCAGGCGAGTGCGGCGCCGGCGACCTCCTGGCGACCCAGGATGTAGCCGTTGATCACTTCCTCGAGCTCGCCGCGCGACGCATCGGGCCGGCGCTCGGCGATCCAGGGGAAGCGGTCTCGGAGCTTCTCGTCCGAGAACTGCGCGAATCCCCCGCAGGGGAGGCCGAGCCGCGTGGCGACGGCGCAGACGCAGTGGTCGGCGTCGGTGAGCCCGCGGAGCTTCTCCCGGAAAGCCGCGATGGCGTCGGGACGGGAAATGTGACGGCGAGTGGCGGTCTGTGTGTCCATGCTCCAGTCTGCGATCCGAGGGGCGCACCGGGAGTGGTGCAAACGCATCATTCCGGTCGGTCTTCCCGGCGTCGGCTCGGCCGGCGCCGCCGCCAATCGCCCTTTCGACTAGACTCCACCTTCGCCATCGGAGACCTTCCCTGATCAACACCATCCTCGCCCGGCGCTACGAGGTCCTCGGGGAGCTCGGGCGCGGCGGCATGGGCGTCGTCTACCGCGCCCGCGATCCGCTCCTGAACCGCGAGGTCGCGGTCAAGCTCGTCCCCGGCGCCGACCTGACTCGAGACCTCGAGGAGCGGTTCCAGCGGGAGGCGCAGATCGTCGCGCAGATGGACCACCCGGCGATCGTCCCGATCTACGATCTCGGCCGCGACGAGGGCTCCCTCTTCTTCGTGATGCCGCTCGTCGGCGGCACGAACCTCCTGCGCCTGATCCGCGACCAGTCGCTGCGCCTCGGCGAGGTCGTGGACATCGGCATCCAGGCCGCCGAGGCGCTCGACTACAGCCACTCCCGCGGCGGCGTCCACCGCGACATCAAGCCCGCGAACATCATGGTGTCGCGCGAGGACGGCGGCTCCGGGGTCCGCGTGCGCGTGATGGACTTCGGCCTCGCCCACGCGACGACCGAATCGCGCCTGACCAAGACGGGGACCCTGGTCGGGACCGTGGCCTACCTCTCGCCGGAACAGGTCGCGGCGCGCGCGTTCGACGGCCGCTCCGACATCTACTCGCTCGGCGTCGTCCTCTACGAGTGCCTCGTCGGCGAGCCGCCGTTCACCGGCGAAGTCCAGTCGATCCTCTACCGCATCGTCCACGAAGTTCCCCAGCCGCCGCGTGCGCTCGGAGCGGAGATCCGCGAGGAGCTGCAGGACTTGATCCTGCGCTGCCTGGAGAAGGATCCCGCGAAGCGCCCCCAGAAGGCCGGCCAGATCGTCGAGGCGCTCAAGCGGCACCGTGCGAGCCTCGCGAGCGACGAGTTCCGCATGTCCGTCGTCCTCTCCGCGAGCCGCGTCATCCAGCGCCCCGCGACCTCCGTCTTCGTGGGCCGCGAGAAGGAGTTCGCCGAGCTGCAGCGTCGCCTGAACAACGCGATCGGCGGCGAGGGCCAGTTCGCCGTCGTCGCCGGCGAGGCCGGGATCGGGAAGACCCGTCTCCTCGAGGAGCTCAAGAACCTCGCGACGGTCCGGAAGATCCGCGTTCTCTACGGCCGGTTCGTCGAGCAGGATCGGTCGTTCTCCTACCAGGGCTTCTGCGAGCTCATCGAGGACTACTTCCAGGCGCGGGACCCGACCGGCTCCTCCGAGCGGGCCGACTTCTCGGATCTCGCCGCGGACCTCGTCGCGCTCTTCCCGCAGCTCGCCGAGATCAGCGAGCTGCGTTCCGCGATCGGAGGGGACTCCCGCATCGCGGTCCCGGCCGAGGAGAGGAAGGCCGAGGACCGGATCCAGGTGTTCGAGCTGATCGCGCGGGCGCTCACGCGGATCGCCGGGGGGAAGCCCCTGGTGCTGATCCTCGACAACCTGCACGGCGCGGAGGTCTCGATCGAGGCGCTGCAGTACATAGTCCGGCGCCTGCGGCCGACCCCGACGCTCGTCGTCGGCAGCTACCGGCAGACGGAGACCGACAAGCGGCATCCGCTCGTCCGGATGCTGGACACCTTCGTGGACGACCCCCGCTTCGTATCGGTGACGCTCCCGCCGTTCTCGGCCTCGGAGCACCGCTCGCTCGTGGAGTCGCTCGTCGGCGCGCCGAAGGTCTCGGACGAGCTCGCCCTCCGCCTCCGGGACGCCACCGAGGGCAACCCGTTCTTCACGCGGGAGCTCGTCCGGTCGCTCGTCGAATCCGGAGGCATCGCGAAGGACGACACCGGGGCCTGGAGCTTCTCCCGGGAGGCCGAGATCTCGGCGGACGCGCTTCCCGCGACGATCCAGCAGGCCGTCGAGAAGCGGATCGAGCGGCTTCCGCAGGAGCTGCGGGATCTGCTCTCCGTGGCGTCCGTGCTCGGCAAGACCTTCGACTCGAAGGATCTCGAGACGCTCGCCGAGGACGCCCGCGACGTCGACGACTCGATCGACCGGCTCGTCCGCGAGGGGATGCTCGAGGAGGAGCGCGAGTCGCGCGGCGACCGGCTGACGTTCTCGAGCGGCATCGTCCGCGACGTCCTCTATGCGGCGCTCTCACGGCGCAAGCGCCGCTCGCTCCACCGGAAGTACGCGGAGCTCGTCGAGAGCCGCAACGCGGGACGGCTCGAGCGGGTCTATCCCGAGCTCGTCCACCACTACTCGCAGGCCGACGTCTCCGAGAAGACCGTCGAGTACGGGCTGAAGCTGGCGCAGAAGTCGCTGGACGCGTTCAGCGCGGAGGACGCGATCCGTGTCGCGAGGACCGCGCTCGACCACCTCGAGGACGCGGACACGCCGGAGGACCGGAAGCTGGAGGGACAGGCGCGTCTGTTCCTCGCGCAGGGGCACCGCATGGCGGGCGGCATCGACGCCGCGCTCCGTGAGGCGGAGGCGGCCATCCGCGTCCTCGAGTCGGAGGGCCAGTCCTCCGGCGCGGCGGCGGCGCTGCTGCTCATGGCGGAGACCTCCTGGCAGGCGCGGCGGATCGAGGACGCGCGGCGCTGGACCGAGCGCGGCCTCGAGACGACGCGCGCGAGCGGCGACGCGGGACACCTGGCGAGGCTCCTGTCCCTCGCCGCGACGCTCGCCAACCTGCGCGGCGACTACGGGCAGGCGGCGGCGTACCAGGCGGAGCTCGAGAAGCTGTCGCCGGGCGAGAAGGCGGTGGAGGAGGAGATCCCGAGGGGCGGCACGCTCGTCGTGGCCGTCGCGAATCCGATCGCCGCGACGGAGCCGGGCCTCTACGAGACGAACGAGGAGACCGAGGCGCTGGCCAACGTCTACGAGCCGCTCGTCACGACCGACCCGCAGGGAAACCTCGCCCCGGCGCTCTGCGAGAAGTGGGCGCTCGAGGAGGGCGGCCTCGCGGTGCGCCTCCACCTTCGTCCGGGAGTCGTCTTCTCGGACGGCTCGCCCCTGACCGCCGCCGCCGCGAAGGCGTCGCTCGAACGCTCCATCCGGCTCTCGCGGAACCAGATGCCCGCGGCGTTCGTCGCGATCCGCGGCGCGTCCGACTTCGCGGAGGGCAGGTCGGACTCCGTCGGAATAGAAGCCGCTTCCGAGCGGGAGATCGTGATCCGCCTCGCGGAGCCGCTGCCGATCTTCCCGTCCCTCCTGACCGACCCGCGAACCGCGATCGTCGGTCCCGACTCGGGAATCGGCGCGGCGCCCGTCGGCACCGGCCCGTTTCAGCTCGCGCAGCGCACGCCCGATCGCCTCGTGCTCGAGCGCAACCCGCGATACGCGAGGGAGTCGGCGCGGCTGGACCGGATCGAGTTTCGGACGTCCCTGTCGGCCTCGACCATCGTCGGCGGGCTGCGCGGCGGGGAGCTCGACCTCGTGCGCGACCTGTTGCCGCAGGATCTCGAGGCCGTTCTCCGCGAGCCGCGCCTCCGCGCCGGCCTCGTCGAGATGCCGAAGAAGAACACCTACTTCGCCGTGTTCCACACCGGAAGCCCGGCCGGCTCCAACGCCGCGCTCCGGACCGCTCTCGCGAGCGCGGTCCGCACGCAGGACCTCGTCTGGGGATCTCTCGGGAGATTCGCGCTGCCCGCCACCGGGCTGATTCCGCCGGGCATCCTCGGTCACGACGCGGGCCGCCGCCAGGCGCAGGTCTCGCGCGAGGCGGCCCTCGAGCGGATCCGCTCGGCGGGGCTGACGCCGCCCATCCGCCTCCGGGCGAGCGTCCATCCGATCCTCCTCGACCAGTACGCCTCGCTCACCCGGGCCCTCTTCGCGATCTGGTCGGATCTCGGCGTCGAGGTCGAGGTCGCCACGAAGACGATGCCCGAGTTCCTCGAGGCCTGGCACGCCACGTCCGGCATCGATCTCATGCTCGGCCGCTGGATCGCCGACTACGACGATCCCGACAACCTGACCTTCACCCTGTTCCACTCGGGCAACGGCGCGTTGCGCGCGTACTTCTGCTCCGACGAGACGGACCGCATCCTGGAGCAGGCCCGCGGCGAGGCGCGGCCCGCCGCGCGCGAGGCCCTCTACCGGCGGTTCGAGCACGCGCTGATCGACCCCGCGATCCTGGTCCCGCTCTTCCACGACGTCGACTACCGGATCGCGAGCCCCCGCGTGCGGGGACTGCAGCTCCGGAGCGCTGCGCCCTACGTCAACTACTCCGAGCTCGGCAAGGCCGAGGCGTCGGTGGAGCGCACTCCGGCGCGGCGGGCGGGCGGCGGCACCCTCCACGTGCCGATCGCCGGCGTCGTCCGGACGCTCGACCCGACGCTCTGCGAGACACAGGAGCACAGCGAGGTGGCGCCCAGCCTCTTCGAGACCCTCACGCGCGCGATCGACGGCACCCGCGTCGTCCCGTGGATCGCCTCGGAGGTCCTCACCGAGGACGGCGGGCGGCGGTACCGGTTCCGCCTGCGGCCGGGCATCCGGTTCCACGACGGCCGCCGGCTCACGACGCGCGACGTGCGCGCCTCGTGGGAGCGCCTCCTTACGACGGAGAGCGTCAATCGGTGGCTGCTGTCGCCCATCCGCGGCGCCCGGCGGATCATCGCCGGCGAGGCCACCGACCTCGAGGGCTTCCACATCGTGTCGCCGACCGAGTTCTTCATCGAGCTCGAGAAGCCCGTCGCCTTCTTCCCGGCCGTCGTCTCTTACGCGCCGACGGCGATCCTTCCGGAGGGAACCGGCGGGGTCGGCGCGACCGCGGCGGAGGGCGCCGTCGGGACGGGCCCGTTCCGGATCGTGAGCTTCGACAGCGGCCGGCGCCTGGAGCTCGAGCGCAATCCCACCTACTGGCGCGAGGGCTATCCCCGCTGCGACGGGATCGTCTTCCGCTTCGGCGTCTCGCCGGAGGAGATTCGAAACGAGTTCCTCGCCGGGAGGTTCTCGCTCGCGTCGGACCTCCTGCCCGCCGACGCGGAGGCGTTCCGGCACGATCCCCGATTCGCCTCGCGCTACCGCGAGAACCCGCGTCTGACGACCTACTACGTGACGTTCAACAGCCGCCGGGGCCCGCTTCGGGACGTGGAGCTGCGCCGCGGCCTCGTGCGGACCGTCGGCGTCGCCGGCCTGGTGCGCCGCACCATCGGCGGGCTCGCGATTCCGGCGCACGGCATCATCCCTCCCGGCCTGCTCGGCTACTCGGCGGCGGAGCCGGCGTCCAGCCCGGGGATGGGAGGCGCGGGCTCCTCCGACAGCTCCGTCGAGGCGACCGTCTCCCGCGAGACCCTCGAGCTGACCGCCGGCGTCCATCCCGTCTTCTTCGGCGAGTTCGCCGCCTTCTTCCGAGAGCTTACGGAGGCGTTCCGCGAGATCGGATTCCGCATCAAGCCGCTGAATCGGACGATGGCCGAGTACCTCGAGCTGCAGAGGGCCGGGGACGGCGATCTGAACATCGGACGGTGGAACGCGGACTATCCGGACGCCGACAACTTCGTGCACACGCTGATTCACTCGGGCGCGGGGTTCCTCGGCAAGTTCATCGGGAGTCCGGAGATCGACGACCTCGCGGACCGCGCGCGCGCGGAGACGGATCCCCGGATCCGCCACTCGCTCTACCGGCGGGTCGAGGAGACGATCGTCCGCGAGGCCCTCCTCCTGCCGCTGTTTCACGACCAGGTCTACTGCTTCGCGCGACCGGAGGTCGAGGGTCTCGCGGCGGTGAGCCAGGGCAATCCCATCGTCGACTACGAGAACCTGTCGATCCGGCGCTGACGCCGGCCCCTCCCGCCGGTCCGGTCCGCGGAGGGCCCCTGTTCGCATCCGAACACCGCATCCCGGATGCGGACGGTCGACGCCGGGCCGCACCGTTCATTCGGGGACAAGCTTCGTGTTTGCGGCGTTTGCGATCTGACCGGGGTGGCATCGGGCTTGCCCTCCGAGACCCCGGAGGACTCTCTATGGGACGGCTCGTTCAGGACCTTCGACACGGCGCACGGCTGCTCGTTCGCGCTCCGGGCTTCGCCGTCGCGGCGCTGCTCGTCCTCGCGCTCGGCATCGGCGCCAACGCGGCGATCTTCAGCGTGGTGCACTCCGTCCTGCTCGAGCCGCTTCCGTATCCGGACTCGAGCCGCCTCGTGCGCGTCTGGCACACGCCGCCGGCCGAGGGGTTTCCCGGTTCGAAGACGTTCGCGGTTTCGCCGGCGAACTACCTCGACTGGGAAGCCCAGAACCAGGTCTTCGACAAGATGGCGATCATGGGGTTCACGAGCCTCAACCTGACCGGGAACGGCGAGCCGGAGTCGGTTCGGACGGCGCGCGTCTCGGCCGACTTCTTCGCGGTGCTCGGCTCGAGGCCGCTGCTCGGCCGCGCCCTCGGGCCGGCCGACGCCGCGGGAGGGGGGCGCGTCATCGTCCTGAGCCACCCGTTCTGGAAGACGCGCTTCGGCGGCGATCCCGCGGTGGTCGGCCGCGACATCCGCCTCGACGGAGAGCCGTACCGCGTCGTCGGCGTGATGGGCCCGGAAGACCGGTTGCCCGACTTCGCCAGCGCGTGGGTCCCGCTCGTCTGGCAGGCGAAGGAGCGCGCGGTCCGCAACAACCACAACCGGATGGTGATCGCGCGCCTGAAGCCGGGCGTCGGCGTCGCCCGCGCGCAGTCGGAGATGAACGTCATCTCCCAACGCCTCGCGAAACAGTACCCGGAAGACGACGCGGGCTGGGGCGCGCTCGTCGTCCCGCTTCGCGACGACCTCGTCGGAGACGTGAAGCCCCTGCTGCTCGTCCTGCTCGGCGCCGTCGGGTTCGTGCTGCTGATCGCGTGCGCGAACGTCGCCAACCTGATGCTCGCGAGGACGCTCGCGCGGCGCAAGGAGATCGCCGTCCGCGGCGCGCTGGGCGCGAGCCGCGGACGCCTCCTCGGCCAGCTCCTGACCGAGTCGCTGCTCCTCTCCGTCGCCGGCGGCGCGCTGGGGCTGCTCCTGGCGGCGCTCGGCGTGGACGCGATCGTCGCGCTCCTGGCGGACCAGCTCCCGCGGGCGGCGGAGGTGCACCTCTCGACGCCGGTCCTCGCGTTCACGCTGGCGCTCTCGGTTCTCACGGGCGTCCTCTCGGGGATCGCGCCCGCCTGGAGCGCGACGAAGCCCGACATCGCTCGCTCGCTCAAGCTCGGGCTCGGGCGCGCCGGGTCCGAGAGCGGCGGGCGGACCCGGGGCCTGCTCGTCGTCTCCGAGGTGGCGCTCTCGCTCGTGCTCCTGATCGGCGCCGGCCTCCTGATCCGCAGCCTGTGGCTGCTGCAGCGCGTCGATCCTGGCTTCGACCCGCGCGGCCTCACGCGCGTCGCGATCGACCTGCCCGAGGCGAAATACGCGGACCCGCAGCGGCGTGCCGCGTTCTTCCGGACTCTCGTCGACCGCGTGCGCGCGGTGCCCGGCGTCGACTCGGTCGCGGCGGTGAGCGACATCCCGCTGACCGGCACGCAGAACTGGCCCGTCGCCATCGAGGGGCGCCCGGCGCCGCCGGTCTCCCAGCAGCCGAACGTGGTCACCTCGATCGTCGCCGGCGACTACTTCCGGACGGTGCGGATCCCGCTGATCCGCGGCCGTTCGTTCACGGCGGCGGACGGGCCGGATGCGCCCGGCGTCGTCGTGATCAGCGCTTCCATGGCGCAGCGCTTCTGGCCCGGCGAGGAGGCGATCGGCAAGCGGCTGACCTCCGTCTTCGGGGGAGAGAAGCCCCACGAGGTCGTCGGGATCGTCGGCGACGTCAAGCTCAACGGGCTCGACGTGCGCGAGCCCGTCCCCGCGATGTACCTGCCGCTGGAGCAGGTCTCGACCGGACGCATGGAGCTGGCGATCCGGAGCCGGCTGCCCAACGTGCTCGCCGGCGCCGCGGCCGCCGTCCACGCGATCGACGCGGACCAGCCGATCCTCGACTCGGGCTCCGTGGAACAACTCCTGCGCGAGTCGCTGTCGCGCCAGCGCTTCGCGATGCTCCTCCTCGGCGGTTTCGCCGCTCTCGCGATCCTGCTGGCGGCCGTCGGGATCTACAGCGTGCTCGCGTACGGCGTGCGGCGCCGCCGGCGCGAGATCGGGATCCGCATGGCGCTCGGCGCGCAGACGACGGCCGTCCTCCGCATGATCGTCTTCCAGGGAATGCGCACGGCGCTCATCGGCGTCGCCGTCGGGCTGGCCGCGGCGCTCGCGCTCGGACGCGTCCTCGCGTCGCTGCTCTACGGCGTGCGCGCCAGCGACCCGGCGACCTACGCCGCCGTCGCGGCGCTGCTCTGCGTGGTGGCGCTGGCGGCATCGCTCCTGCCGGCGATGCGGGCGGCGCGCATCGATCCGGTCCGGACGCTGCGCGACGAGTAGGCCCCAAATGCTCGCGGGCGCGAGCGCGTCGGGCTAGCCCTCGGACAGGGGAGAGGCCAGCCTCTCGACGGTCAGGTCCGTCTCGCGCGGGGGCGCCTCGCCCGAGCGCGCGGACTTGATCCGGGCGCCCGGCCCGCGCCACCACGCTGCCGCCTCCGCGTCGGTCCAGGGCTCGACGCCGCCGCACCGCGCGAGCGCCGCCGCGAGCGCGTCCGCGGACGCGGGCCGCTCGTCGGCCGACTTCGCGAGCGCCGCGAGCACGACGTCCTCGAGCGACGCCGGCAGTTGCTTGCCCAGCCGCTCGGACGGCCGCGACGGGGCCGTGCCGAGGTGGTGCGCGAAGACTTCCGGGAGAGATCCCTCGAAGACCGGAGTTCCCGTCAGGAGGAAGTACGCCGTGGCGCCGAGCGCGTAGATGTCGCTGCGCGCGTCGACCTGGTCGGGCCGTCGCAGAGTCTCGGGAGACATGTAGTGCGGCGTCCCCGGCGCCATGTCGTCGCGCGTCACGCCGTCCGCGGCGGAGATGCTCTTCACGAGGCCGAAGTCGACGACCTTCGCGACGTCGGGCCGGCCCCCGCGCTCGGACAGGAGGATGTTGGCGGGCTTCACGTCGCGGTGGATCAGCCCGACGCGGTGCGCCTCGCCGAGCGCCTCGCAGACCTGCCGCAAGACGTGCACGACGCGGCCCGGGGGCATGGGCCCGTCGCGCCGGACGATCTCCTCGAGGTCGATGCCGTCCAGGTACTCCATCGCGTAGTAGAAGACCCCGTCGGGCGTCCGCCCGTAGTCGTAGATGGAAACGGTGTGCGGGGACGTGAGCTGCGACGTCATCTGGACCTCCCGCTCGAACCGCGCGAGGTCCATCTCTCCCGCCCTCTCGAGAGGGAGGATCTTGATCGCGGTCGGCCGGCGCAGGAGCGCGTGGCTCGCCCGGTAGACGGCGCCCATGCCTCCCTCGCCGATCTTCTCGACCAGCGTGTACGGGCCGAGGCGGCGCGCCTCGCGCACCGTCTGGCGGAGGCCGTAGATGACCGTCGAGACCTTCGTCGAGAGGAGAACGACGAGCGCCGCGAAGAGGAGTGCGTACGCGGCATAGGCGACGGCGGGAGGCGCGCCCGGGCGGACCATGCGCGAGTAGGCGAGATACGTGACGATCGGAAGGGGGAAGACCGACGCGGCGCTGATCCACATGGTGCGCGAGGGCTCGCTCGGCACGACGGCCGCCCGGTAGAAGTGGGTGCCCAGAAGCGCGACGACCGCGATCAGGTCCGGCCGGTACATGAGTGAGAAGCCGAAACACATCCCGGTCACCAGGTAGGAGACGAGGACGTTGCCGACGCCGTCCACGAGGCGCAGGATCGTCGGCGGCAGCGGGCCCCTCCGGGCGAGCGCCCACATGGCGGCGAGCACGCCGATCTCCGCGAGGTTGAGGAGGGAGGGAAGCGCGAGCGGCAGTCCGTGAATCAACACGCCCATGTCCCAGGCGAAAGCGATCCCCCAGCCCGCCAGGAAGAACGCGGACACGATGAAAAACAGGAGCCGGGCGTATCCGGCGAGCCGTTCCTGCAGGAACTCGCGGCCCTCCTCGGATCCCCACGGGGACTGCGCCGAACCCCGCCGCGCCAGGACGGTGCTCGCCGTGCTCACGCGGCCTCCTGTCGCACGCCGCGCGTCACGATCACCGCGGCGGCCATGTCGCCCGTCACGTTGACGAGCGTCTCGAAGACGTCCGTGATCGGCGCGATCGCGTTCAGCAGGACCACGCCCTCGAGCGGAATGCCCGCCGCCAGGTATGCCGGAATGCTGCGCACCGTTCCGACGCTCGGTATGCCCGCGGTCGAGAAGCTCAGGAGAAAGAGCGTGCCCATGAAGGTCGCGAGCTGCGGCAGCGAGAGCTCGACGCCGTAGACGTGCGCGAGAAACAGGAGCTTGACCGGCGCCTCGATCGCGCGGTCGAGCTTGAGCGCGCTGACGGAGAGCGGGAGGACGAAGCCGGTGCCGGCGGCGGGCAGGCCGAGGTGGCGGCTTCCTCCCTCGACGAGCGCCGGCAGCGCGGCGAGCGACGAGCGCGTGCCGATCGCGACGGCCTGCGCGGGCGCGACGCCGCGGGCGAAGCGGCCGAGGGAGACGCGGCCGAGAGCCGCGGCCACCGGGTAGAGCACGACGGTCGCGGCGAGGAGCACCGCGCTGGCGAGCGCCGCGTATCCGGCGAGCACGCCGGTCAGCCCCAGCCCGGTGCGATACGCGAACGCCGCGCACAGCGCGAAGACGCCGATGGGCAGCACGTACAGGATCGCGGTGACGAGCACCAGCATGGCGTCCGCGAACGCGCGCGCGATGCGCCGCAGCGGCTCGCCCGTCTCGCCGGGGAGCCGGTGCGCCGCCAGGCCGAAGACGACCGTGAAGACCAGGATCGGCAGGACGTCTCCGGCCGCCGCGGCGGCGAACGGGTTCGCCGGAAGGAGCGCGGCGATCCCTCCGGCGGCGCCCGGGTCGGGCGTGGCGGCCGCCGGATGGGCCGGCGAGCTCTCGCCCCGGAAGGCGGAGACGGTATCGGGTCGGACGGGGAAGAGTGACAGGGCCGGCGCGACCGCGGCGATCGTGAGCACGCCGGACGCCACGAGCAGCGCGGCGAACACCGCGACCGTCCGGAGGCCCAGAGCGCCGACCGACGCCCCGCGCGGCGCGCCGAGGATCGTGGAGAGAGTCAGCGCGATCATCAGCGGCACGACCGTCATCCGCAGAGCGGCCACCCAGATCTGCCCGACCAGCGACAGCGCGTCGGCCGCCCATGCCGCGCCGGGCGACGCGAGGCGGTGCAGCAGCACGCCCGTTCCCAGCCCCGCGGCCAGGGCGGCGAGCGCCGCGGCCGTCTTCGACAGCCCCCATCCCCCGCGCTCGCGCGAGCCGCTCATCCCGGCTCCCGCACCGGGGCCGTCGCCAGGAGGCGCGGCCGGATGCGGCGGGCGAGCCGCCAGAGTCCGCGCCTCTGCCCGAGCCAGCCGACGGCCGCGAGCCATCGCGTGAGGCGGCGCGATCTCTCGAGGCAGCGTGCGATCGCGCGCGCGACGTCGCGTCGGCCCGTCTCCGCCGCCCGTGCCGCGAGGTCGCGGTACAGCCGCGTGTACGCGTTGCTCCGGATGTACATCCTCGAGACGCGCCGCAGGTCGGGTCTCCGCGGGAACGTCTCGCACCGGCCTCCGGCGCCGGCGACCTCCAGGGTGAGCATCGTCAGGTAGCACTTGTGGCAGTCGCCGCAGTTCGCGGCCGAGCGCGAGCTGTAGCAGACGTGGAGGTGCCGCATCGCCGCGTCGGACCGCGCGAGCAGCTCCGTCTTCTCCCGGCGGGCCACGCCGCACGCGTGATGGAACACGCGCGTGATGCCCGTCGACAGGAGCGCGTCCGTCTCCGGATTCGATCCCCAGGGCTTCACCGGCCCGTCGTAGTGCGTTCCCGCGATGCAGAGCGCCTCGAACATCGGCTCGAGCGCGAGCCCGACGGCGGCGAGGGCGCAGCCGTGGGAGAGGTTGCCCCAGCGGGCCTCGCGAAAGCGCGTCTCGCGGAGATTCGTGGCCGCGTCGAGGAACGAGCGGCCGAGCTCGGTCGCCGCGCGCGCGAGGCTCTCCCGGAGCCGCCGGAACTCATCGGGCGCCTCCAGCGGGACGTCGAATCCCCACACGGTGACGAGGCGGTCGATCGGGGGGAGCCCGCCGCCGCGCTCCGCGTCGTCGTTCGACAGGACCATGTAGAAGGAGTCGACGCCGCCCGAGAAGAAGGCGGCGGTCTCGCGCCGTCCCGCGAACGCGGAAGGCGGCGCCGACTCGGCCTCGACCGGCACGGAGCGCACCTCCGGAAAGCGCTCGCGGTACCAGTCCTCCCAGGTTCGGAGGATGCGCCGCGCGTTCTCGAGCAACGTCGCGTCGACCGGCACGTGGATGCGGAGCGGCTCGCCGAGCGTGGCCGCGAGCGGGAGCAGCGCGGCGAGCCAGGGAGACCCCGTGACGGAGAGCGACGGCGCGTGCTCCTCGGGGACCTCGATCCACCACGGCTCGACGCGGCCCGGCCGGTCGTCGAAGGCGACCTCGCCGACGAGCCTGACCCTCCGCGGCGCGTGTGGAGACTCGGTGACGCGCACCGAGACGAGGTCCATGTCGCGAAACTGTAGCAGGGGCCCGGCGGCGTGCGCCGGGCTCGGCCTCAGGAGGCGAGACTCAGGAAGAGGCCGCCTTCCGCTCCGCGCCGGCGGCGGTCCCCTCGACCGCCGACAGGGACTTGCGCTCCGCGCGCGACAGGATCGTGGCGACGCTCATGTCCGCGGTGACGTTGATGAGCGTCTTGAAAACGTCGGGGATCGCCTCCATCGCGTCCAGGATGACGACGCCCTCGACGGGGATGCCCATGGCGACGTAGGCGGGGATGCTGCGGACGGTGCCCATGCTCGGGATGCCGGCCGTCGAGAAGCTCAGCGCCACCTGCATGGCCAGAAAAGCGGCGAGCTGCGGGAGCCCGAGCCGGATCCCGTAGACGTGCGCGAGGAAGAGCAGCTTCAACGGACCCGACACCGTGCGATTCAGCTTGAAGACTCCGACGGAGAGAGGCAGGACGAAGCCCGTGGCGGAGTCCGGCAGGCGGAGGTGGCGGCGCCCGCCCTCGATGAGCGCCGGCAGCGCCGCGAGGGAGGAGCGCGTGCTCACGGCCACCGCCTGTGCGGGAGCGGCGGCGCGCGCGAAGCGGGACGGCGAGACGCGGCCGAGCGCGGCCGTGAGCGGGTACAGCAGGATCGTGACCAGGATCAGCGCCGCGCAGAGGAGCGCGACGTACCACGCGATGACGCCCGTCACGCGCAGCCCCGATCGCGACGCGAAGTCGAGACACAGGGAGAACACCCCGATCGGGAGCACCGCCAGCACCCATCCGATCATCACCATCATGGCGTCGACGACCGCGCGCGACAGGGCGGCGACGAGCGCTCGCGGCTCGGCGGGCAGGCGTGAGGCCGCCAGCGCGAAGGCGACCGTGAAGACGAGGATCGGGAGGATGTCGCCCGACGCCGCCGCCGCGAACGGGTTGGACGGGATCAGCGCGAGGAGCCACGACCCGGGCGCGGCCGCTTCCGCCGCCGGCGGCAGGCGCGCGGACGTTCCCGCCCGGAAGGCGCCGGCCGCCTCGCGCCCGATCGGGAGGAGCGAGAGCGCCGGCCCCACGATCACGAAGGTGAGGATGCCCGCGCCCACGAGCATCGCGACGAACAGCGCCATGGACCGGGTGCCGAGCCGGCCGACCGAGCCGTCGCGCGGCGCCCCCACGATCGCGACGAGCGTGAGCCCGACGACGAGGGGCAGCACCGTCATGCGAAGCGCCGCGACCCAGATCTGCCCGACGGCCGCGAAGAATCCGACGATCTCGCCCGCTCCGGGAAATCCGGAGCCGTGGAGCACGACTCCGGCGGCGATTCCGGCCGCCAGCGCGGCGAGCGCCGCCGCCGTTCGCGAGATCCTCCGCGCCGGCGAAGCGGTCAAGGCGCGCTCAACGCACGGACCCGGCGAGCACCCTCGGCCGCAGGTAATGGGCGACGCGCCAGAGACCCCGCTTCGTGCTCATCCACTCGACGGCGCGCAGACGCCGCTGCAGGCGACGCGTCCGGGCGATGCACTTGCAGATGGCGGCGGAGACGTCCGCGCGGCCGGCCCGGCGGGCCAGGACCTCGATCTCGCGATACAGCTTGATGTAGGCGTTGCTCTTCAGATACACCTTCTCGACGCGCGCGAGGTCGACCGTCGAGCGCATCGTCCCGCAACGCGGCAGGACCCCGAGCACCTCGAACGTCAGCATCGCCAGGTAACACTTCCGGCAGTCGCAGCAGTTGTCGGACGTTCCGATGGCGTAGCAGACGTGCAGGGCCCGCATCGCCGGCTCGAACTCCGAGATGTACGACATCTTGCGGCTGCGCAGGACGCCTGCGCCTTCGTGGACGATCCGCGTCGCCGACGTCGAGAGCAGCGGATCCGTCTCCGGGTGGGACCCCCACTCGTGGAAGGGCCGGTAGGCGTGCGACGCCGCGATGTGCAGCGAGCGGAAGCGAGATCCGAGCGCGAGACCGACGCTGGCGAGCGCGCCGCCGTGGGCGAGGTTTCCCCAGCGAGCTTCGCGGAAGCGCAGCTCGCGCAGGTTGGTGGCGACCGGCAGGAGCTTCTTGCCCATCGCCTCGACGGCGGGCGCGAGCCGCGCGCGGAGGCGCTCATATTCCTTCGCCGAGGCGAGCGGGATGTCGAAGCCGTGGACGCAGATGAGGGTGCCGATCTCGGGCCGCGTGCGCGCCGAGTCGCGGAGGGCCATGAAGAAGGAATCGACGCCGCCCGAGAAGAGGCCGGCGCCCTCCCGGGGCCCGGGTGGCAGAGGGGCCTCTTCGGCGGGAGGCACCTCGACCGGCACGGCGCGAAGGTTGGGATAGCGCTCGCGATACCAGCGAGTCCAGATCTCCAGGATCCGCGGAACGTTCGAAGCGAGAAGCGGATCGGCCGGAACGCAGAGGCGGAGCGGTTGTCCCAATGTCGCCGCGAGCGGGAGAAGGCAGGCGATCCACGGGTCCGCCGAGCGCGTCAGCGATCCGGCGCAGGACTCCGGGAACTCGAACCAGTATTCCTCGACGCCGGGACGGTCGTCGTAGGCGACCTCGCCGATCAGCCGCACCCGTCCGGGCGCGGACGGGGACTCCGCGATGCGAACGGAACGCAGCTCCACGGTGGAGAAATGTAGCAGCAGTGGTCAAAGTGCGCTTTGCGACGGCTCGTGATCCCCGTCCGGGACGGCGGGAACGGGCTCTTCCCGCCCCACCCCGAATGGGCCCGCTCTCGACACCCCCTCTCCCCACGCGTGAGCGGGGGGAGAGGGTCGGGGTGAGGGGGGCGGGCCGGCTCAGTCACGAAAATCCGGAGGACCGGCCCGCAAGTCCCGCGGGCTTCGAGTCGCTCCACGCCTGACCCCGAGCGCGGCATCCGGTTTACAGCAGCACGGCATCCGGTTAACGGCAGCGCGGCATCCGTGTCGCCTTCCTCCGGCCGTAACCTTCCCGTTCCACCGGAGTTCATAGACTTGGAGCATGAGGTGGGGGAGGCGGGCTTGACGGCTCCGGGCGGCGAACCGGACGAGCAGCGGCTCGTCGCGGCCGCTCAGAAGGACCCCGCCTGCTTCGGCGAGCTTTACGAGCGGCATTTCGTGCGCGTGTACGCGTACGTCTCGCGGCGCGTCGCAAGCCGCGACGCCGCGGAG
>Ga0157374_10001741_pt1 | contig 18259 bp, 14 predicted proteins | sample M25metaG_FD_115308 | JGI IMG/M metagenome (GOLD analysis project Ga0157374, IMG submission 115308) | Miscanthus rhizosphere microbial communities from Kellogg Biological Station, Michigan, USA - M2-5 metaG | ecosystem: Host-associated > Plants > Roots > Rhizosphere > Soil | place: USA: Michigan...
AATGATCTCAGAAAGAATTAGAGCGGATTTCGACTTAATGTACGGTATCGCTGAGTTTCTTTGGGGCGCATTGCGTCGTTGTTCGTCGCTTGCTTGGAATACCAAGCGGCGCTCCTCTCGCCTAGCGGGAATCCACATTTGGGGGCAACGATACCGTACATTAAGTCGAAATCCGCTCTAAAATGCGGATGATGTCGATATCGTTATCAAAGTAGCAAGATTAAAAGGAAAACGATTGCATGTCTCCTGATTATATAAATATCCTCGAACATCTTTTGTATGCGCTCCTTGCCGGCAGCCTTGTCGGTTTCGAGCGCAATTATCACGGTCGGCCCGCGGGTTTTCGCACCCATGCGCTTGTTTGCTTATCATCCAGTTTGCTAATGCTGATTACCTTATATCAGTCCCTCTGGTTCCACGCTGACTCGCTGGGTCGAGTCAACCTGGACCCTACGCGTATGGCGCAGGGGATTATGACTGGCATCGGCTTTTTGGGCGCCGGTGTAATCATGAAAGAAGGATTATCGGTACGTGGGTTAACGACCGCCGCTTCTATTTGGATAACATCGGCCATTGGCATTTTGTTCGGTGTCGGTTTTTATTTTCCGGCGATAGCTGCAACCATTTTGACGCTTTGCACGTTGTCAGCTTTCCGCTGGGTTGAAAATAGAATGCCAGCCCTCTTCTATGCTCAACTGGTTATTCGCTTTGGTCGCGACAAGGCAATGGAAGAAGGTGAGCTACGTAAATTAATCGCGGACCATGGCTTTTCAATCGCCAATTTAAGTTATCGAGTAGGCGGCAAAGAAAATTATTTCGAATACGCAATGACCATTCGCAGTCGCGGTCGCGATGCTGCACGGCTACTCGCCAGTACGCTCGGTCATCTTACTTATGTGCTGGAATTTAAAATTTCACCGGCCGGTAGCGGTTAGCGCAATTCGTTTGAGGAAATAAAGACCAAAAAAATTCCGGACCACTTACCGGCAGGGGGAGCCGCGGGCCCGGCAATGGAGAAGACATCGGAACAACCATAACTCATTGCTTACAGATTCACATCAATAACGCTAAGACACCAGATTGCCTACGTAAGATGACAAACCGATTACGTCAAACGTGACGCCCTCTTAAACCGTGGGCGCACAACTCATCCATCAATATAGGTAACGCCGATTCCAGCCGATCTCGCGTTACACATCCATCAGCGCCGATTCGCGCGCTATGTTCGGAATACGCAGGATCATCCATTGGTGCAACAAGGATTATCTGAGGCGCATCCATAGAATCTTTCAACCGATGCACTAAATCAAGACTCGAGAAGCTGCTGCAAAAAGAAAAATCCATAACGACTATATCGGGCTTATGCATCGCATTAGCAGCCATCACATCATTCGGTGCAACCAGTCGGCTAATGACTTCATAGCCCGGAAGCGCCGCTATGAAACGACTAGCGGCACCGCAAAAAGCAGCGTTTTGATCGGCAATCAAAACCGTAACCGCATGGTGGTCGATATTCACGTGGCTCTCCTGACAACGTATCCTACCGGCACCAGTATTCGTCACCATCGGGAGAATCCTGAATTAGAAGCACTAAAAACCCTAGAATGGGTTTTGTGATTATCGACTTACTGATGAGACGAGGAGAAAAGAGGAGATAACAACGCCAATCGATAGACTTCTTTCGAAATCGTCGCGAATCGGCGCTATAGCTGAAACCGATGCAACCTTACGAATCCAATGTTACCAAACCCGCCTTGATCGCGTAACGGACTAGACCTGGAATATCACGCACATTGAGACGTTGCATGATTTGTGCTCGATGGGTTTCAATGGTTTTTACACTAACGTTGAGAAGATACGCCATTTCCTTAGTCGATTTACCTTCGGCAATAAGCTGCAGAATTTCCCGTTGCCGCGAAGTAAGCGCATCTAACGGAGACGCTTCGCTACCAACGCGAAGCATGTAGTTTTCCACCACTTGCCGTGATACCGGCGGACTCAAATAGGTATCACCGGCCTTGACCGCATTAATCGCCAACTCCAATTCCAGAGGCGCCGAATCCTTCACTAAATAACCCGATGCGCCCGCACGCAATGCCTGCACCACGTAATCTTCGTTGGTGTACATGGATAAGATCAGCACGCGCACCGAGGGAAATTGTTTGCGGATCTGCGCTGTGGCTTCGAGACCATTGACGTTCTTCATGGCCACATCCATTAACACCAGATCGGGCTGATGTTGAGCGGTTAACCGCACCGCTTCCAACCCGTCACCCGCCTCGGCTATCACCTCGACGCCGGCCATATCTTCGAGCAGCGAGCGTATGCCTGCTCGCACTAAACCGTGATCGTCGGCCAAAAGTATTCGAACCATAAATAACCTTTTGCAAAATTAAATGACCGTTATCACGTAGAAAATTCTAGCGGCCAACTTACGGCAATGCTTGCCGGGTTAGTAATCAATTGTTGTGCGCATAACAGCGATAGTACGCTAAGACACCGCGGAGGGGTAAGGGCATCTGGTCAATGGGCAAAATTCATCTAAGGAGTCGCATTTGAATTCAACGCATACTCGGATATCGATGAATGGGCTCTAATAAACCCCATCGGCGACGCTATCGTTCAGCAAGCCGCAAAGCGGAAATTCTACTTTAATCGTGGTGCCGCTCCCCGGCTTGCTGGCAATTTCCATACTGCCGCCTACCAACGCGACACGCTCTTGCATGCCGAGAAGCCCGACGCTGTTGCCCACAAGCGCGCGCTGCCGCGTCGTAACCGGATCGAATCCTATGCCATCGTCGCGGATCATCAATCGAAGCTCGTTGTCCGTGCTCATCAATTCCATTTCCACTTCAGTGGCCGATGCATGACGGAGAATATTGGTAATAGCCTCCTGCGCCACGCGGAAACAAGCGGTTTCCAAATCGGCCGATAAACGCGGTAAATCCGGTTGAGCCACAAAACTCACAGCGATGCCGGCAACGCCTAGTTGCCTATCGATTTGCCAACGCAGAGCGGATACCAGTCCTAGATCGTCCAACTGCGGTGGTCTCAAATCAAGAGAAAGTTCGCGAACTCGTGCAAGCGCAAGCTCGGTCACTCGAATACTTTCCTCCAAATGCACGCCGGCCTCTTCCGGCACCCGGCGCTTAGCGGTGTTGAGATGGATCTTCACCGCTGTCAACGCCTGGCCGATTTCATCGTGCAATTCGCGGGCAATTCGCCGCCGTTCCGCCTCTTGCACTTCCAGCATTCGATTGGATAACGCCTGTAAGCCGGTTTTAGCTTCGGCCAAGGCTTCGCTTGCGCGCCGCCGCTCGCGCCGGTTTTCCGCCTCACGAACTTCACGCTGTATGGCGGGCACTAAACGAGCAAGATTTTCCTTGATGAGATAGTCCTGTGCGCCTGCACGCATGACCTCCACGGCCGTTTCCTCGCCCATTGCGCCGGAAATGACGATGAATGGAAGATCAGGATCGAACGCGCGAATGACCTTCAATGCTGCCAACCCGGACATGGCGGCTAGCGAATAATCCGACAAGACAACTTCGTACCGTTGCGTAAACAGCGCTTCAATCATTGTGGCCGCATTATCGACACGGACCACCTGCGGCTCCAGACCACCCCGTTGAAGTTCACCAAGAATCAAACGGGCATCCCGCTCGGAGTCCTCTATCAAAAGGATGGATATATGGGATGTTATCCAATTCATGCCGCATCCTTTGCGAGGTAATAAAGCTTGACTGACCGTTTGGAAATCATGTGAATCCGACTTATACCGCTTTTCATTTTTCTGAACTGAGACCTTACAACGATTCGGCAACACATTATCGCCCATATGGCGGGAGGACGTACACCCATCTGCGTTTTCAAAAAAAAAACGGCGCGCATTGTCGAGCAATGTCGCGCCGCTAGCAAATGTTCTTCTTTGATTAAACGGACAACGCCCTACTACGCCCGCTCGAATTCATAATGCCCATTCTTCACTTCCACTCGAATCGTATCCTTCGGTGCGAATTTGCCTTCGAGTATGGCCCTGGCCAACGGATTTTCGATCTCCTGCTGGATCGCTCGCTTCAATGGTCTCGCGCCATAAATCGGATCGAACCCAGCCTTGGCCACCTCCGCCACGGCCTCATCGGAGACTTCGAGCTTCATTTCCATCTTTTCCACGCGCTTCATTAAGTATTGCAATTGCACCTTGCCAATGGCCTGAATATCTTTTTCGTCCAGCGCATGGAAGACAACCAGTTCATCGATACGGTTGATGAACTCCGGACGGAAATAGGATTTCACCTCGCTCATGACTGCTAATTTAATTACGCCATAATCGTCGCCTGCCATTTGTTGAATCATCTGCGAACCTAGATTGGATGTCATGACGATCACCGTGTTTTTGAAGTCCACAGTGCGGCCTTGTCCATCGGTAAGACGTCCATCGTCCAACACTTGCAAGAGCACATTGAATACGTCCGGGTGAGCCTTTTCCACCTCATCCAAGAGAATCACCGAGTAGGGCTTACGCCGCACGGCTTCGGTTAAATAACCACCCTCTTCATAACCCACGTATCCCGGCGGCGCACCGATGAGTCTTGCCACGGAATGCTTCTCCATGAATTCCGACATATCGATGCGGATCAAATACTCTTCCGAATCAAACAAAAACTCGGCCAGCGATTTACACAACTCGGTCTTACCAACACCCGTAGGCCCAAGAAACAAGAAGGAACCATAGGGCCGATTCGGGTCCGATAAACCAGCGCGAGAACGACGTATCGCATCGCTCACCAAACGCACTGCTTCGTTCTGACCGACGACTCGGTTGTGCAAGCGATCTTCCATGCGCAAGAGTTTTTCGCGCTCGCCTTGCATCATTTTGGATACCGGTATGCCGGTCGCACGCGATACCACCTCGGCGATTTCTTCGGCGCCCACTTGCGTACGTAGCAGCTTATGTTTCTTCGGCGCATCGCCGGTGGTTTCCGCCGTCTTCAACTGCGCTTCCAATTGCGGCAAACGGCCATACTGGATTTCCGACACTTTCTGCCATTCGCCCTTACGCTTGGCCGCATCCATTTCCAGCTTGAGCTTTTCCATTTCCTCTTTGATGTGCTGGGTGCCATGGACTTGGGCCTTCTCGGCTTTCCAGATTTCTTCCAGATCCGAATAATCTTTTTCCAGGCGAGCGATTTCCTCTTCGATCAAACCGAATCGTTTGAGTGACGCTTCATCTCTTTCCTTGCGCACCGCTTCGCGTTCGATTTTCAACTGAATCAACCGCCGTTCCAGCTTGTCCATCTGCTCCGGTTTGGAATCGATTTCCATTTTGATGCGAGCGGCCGCCTCGTCGATCAAATCGATGGCTTTATCCGGTAAAAAACGGTCCGTGATATAGCGGTGCGACAACTCGGCCGCTGCGACGATAGCAGGGTCGGTGATATCGACACCGTGGTGCACTTCGTACTTTTCCTGAAGTCCGCGCAGAATAGCAATGGTGTCTTCCACACTCGGCTCTTCCACCAATACTTTCTGAAAACGGCGTTCCAGCGCAGCATCTTTCTCGATGTACTTACGGTATTCGTCCAAGGTCGTCGCACCGACGCAATGCAATTCACCGCGCGCCAACGCCGGCTTTAACATATTGCCGGCGTCCATCGCGCCTTCCGCCTTGCCAGCGCCGACCATTGTGTGCAATTCGTCGATGAATACGATAGTGCGCCCTTCTTCTTGGGACAGTTCTTTCAATACGCTCTTCAGCCGTTCTTCGAATTCGCCGCGATATTTAGCGCCGGCCAGCAATGCCGCCATATCGAGCGACAGCACACGCTTATTCCGTAATGTATCGGGCACTTCGCCGTTGACGATACGCTGAGCGAGACCTTCCACAATGGCTGTTTTCCCCACGCCGGGTTCACCGATAAGCACCGGATTATTTTTGGTACGGCGTTGCAGAATTTGAATGACACGCCGGATTTCATCATCACGGCCGATTACCGGGTCCAATTTTCCGATCCGGGCCCGTTCAGTGACATCCAACGTATATTTCTTCAACGCCTCCCGGCTACCCTCTGCTTCCGCACTGTTCACAGACTCGCCACCGCGCATGGCATCGATCGCCGATTCCAGCGCTTTGCGATTGAGGCCGAATTGCTTCAGCAGCCGCCCGGTGTCGCCCTTGTCATCACACAATGCCAATAAGAAAAGCTCGGAGGCGATGTATTGATCGCCGCGCTTTTGCGCTTCTTTGTCGGTCAGATTCAAAAGATTGTTCAAATCGCGAGAAACACTAATCTCGCCACCGGTTCCCTCCACTTTAGGCAATCGCTCGATATTTTGGCTCAACGCGGCTTTTAACGGCTGAATGGCAACGCCCACTCGAGATAACAGCGAAGTGGTAAGACCATCCGGCTGATTCAGTAACGCCAACAGCAAATGTTGCGGCTCGATGTAGGAATTGTCGGCGCCTACCGCCGCACTTTGGGCATCGGCCAGCGCCTGTTGAAAATTAGTGGTTAGTTTATCGAAGCGCATGGATGAGCCTCTCCGGAAGAATTATTCGATACTTACTCAAATGGTGGATGAAGTCGATTATTTCAACCCGTTTTTTTGCACACGATGAGAAAAAGACGATAACAGCCCCCGGCTGCGACAAGAAGCATTTTGATCGGGTACAATCCGGCGAGTTAATAGCCTATGGATCTTTAGCAAGTGGATCTTCAACAAGAAATCGATCGTACCGTTACGCAAGCGCTAGAAGAAGATATCGGCCCCGGAGATCTTACCGCCGGCTTGGTTCCCGCCGCAAAAACCGGTAAGGCCACCGTGCTGAGCCGCGAACTGGCGGTTCTTTGCGGTATTCAGTGGTTTGAAGAAGTATTTCGCCGGCTGGACCCCGATATCCGCATCACCTGGTCTGCCAAAGAAGGCGATGTGCTCGAAGAAAATCAAACCTTTTGCGAGATCGTCGGTAACGCCCGCGCCATGCTGACCGCCGAGCGCACGGCACTCAATTTTCTGCAAACGCTCTCCGGCACCGCCACGCGGACCCGCAAGTACGTCAATGCGATTAAGGGTTTAAAGTCGGCGATCGTCGACACGCGCAAGACCATCCCCGGCTGGCGGCTGGCGCAAAAGTACGCGGTTCAAGTAGGTGGCGGCAAAAATCACCGTATCGGTTTGTATGACGGCATATTAATCAAAGAAAACCATATCATGGCTGCCGGCGGCATCAGCGCAGCGCTCAAAGCTGCTCAACAGTCCGCTCCCGTCGGCGTCATGCTTATGATCGAAGTCGAATCTCTATTGGACTTGGTTGATGCATTAAATAGCGGCGCGAAGCTTATTTTGCTGGACAATTTCACGCTACCCCAGCTTGCGGAAGCCGTTCGCATCACGAATGGCAAAGCCCAACTGGAAGCCTCCGGCGGAGTCGACATCAAAACAGTTCGCGCTATTGCGGAAACCGGCGTGGATAGAATATCGATCGGCACACTGACTAAAGACGTGAAAGCCATCGATTTGTCTATGCGCTTTAAAACCTGACCCTGCGCACTTTGCGGACTCCATTACAATGAAGAACATGAAAACCACTTTCGCAGCACTAGCCCTACTTACCTTAAGTGCATGCGCCGGTACTCCCGGTAAAGGCGATCCTCGCGACCCACTAGAAAGCTATAACCGCGCCGTTTACACGTTCAACGATAAGCTGGATCAATTCGTATTGAAGCCAGTCGCCAAAGGCTACGATAACGTGCTGCCGACAGTCGCTAAAACCGGTGTCCGGAATTTTTTCGGTAATCTTGGCACTGTACTGACGATGGCCAACAACGCGCTGCAAGGCAAAGGCGAAGATGCGTTTTCAGACTTAGGAAGATTTTTACTGAACTCGACTTTCGGCGTAGCCGGCTTGTTCGATATCGCCACACCGGTTGGTATGCCCCAACACAAGGAAGACTTCGGGCAAACCCTGGGTAAATGGGGCATCGGCTCGGGGCCATATTTTGTATTGCCCTTCTTAGGCCCAAGCACCATTCGCGATGCAATGGCTAAGCCGCTAGATTGGCAATTGCAATACCCAACCCATGTTTCCGATATACCGGTACGCAATAGCCTGTATGCACTGGAAGTCATCGACACTCGAGCTAGCTTGCTGGGCGCAAGCAATGTATTGGGAGAAGCAGCACTCGATCCTTATGTCTTTGTGCGCGATGCTTACTTACAGCGCCGGCAACGAATGGTGTACGACGGCAATCCACCGAAGACGGACAACGAGTTTGAAGACGATGAATCCGGCGATGAGGAAAATGGCGGATCGGCGACCAATAAAGCAAATGATAAAAACGGCAAGTAATCCAGTTAACCACGCCTCATCGTAGATAAGCGCCGTGGCCTGGATCATAACCAAATATTTTCTAACCGCCGGAGTCGTCGTCCTCGTCTCTGAAGTCGCAAAACGCAGCGATAAACTCGGCGGTTTAGTGGCTGCGCTTCCGCTTGTTACCGTACTGGCGCTGATCTGGTTATATGTAGAAAAGCAGCCTCAAGAAAAGATCGCCAATCATGCTTGGTATACATTCTGGTATGTCGTACCAACACTGCCCATGTTTCTGATCTTTCCTGCGCTGCTTTCACGCATCGGATTCTGGCCGACACTGCTTGCCTGCATAGTCATTACGATTATTTGTTTTGCACTCTTTGCGCTCATTGTTCGTCGATTCGGTATAGAACTCCTGTAGCACAAATCGCATCAGTGTTTTTTTAACGTCCTTTGCTACCTCTCGCACTCTCCGATGATCTCCTATTCTTTATCTCTTGCATCTTTTGAACGGTAAACGCAATATTTCGATCGCCAGCTTGAACTCTACTGGCCGTTTCGTTGAATGACCGAAATACCGCCCGTAAATGCGCTTCATTTATCCCAACGATAATCGGAGGCGTGGGTATCTCTTCCGAACGACCGCTGAATTGAGCAGTTGGCCGTACGCGAAAAAGAATGATTTTCTGTGACTCTATAACGTGAAAAGGCTCTATAACACGGTCGCCGATTTGCGGCGCTCGCACTTCATAATTTGTGCTGCTACCCAAATTGAGCTTACTCAGTTCCGCTGCAATGGCAGCGTGATCTGCTTCGGATAGGGAATCTCGCGAAAACGTCGTTGCAACATCAGTAACCGGATTCGATTGCGTCGGGGTATGACCGCTGGTAGAAACAGGTTTATAAACCGTGTTCGAAACAGCACTTGAGCCTGATACTTTTTTTTCTTTATTGCTTCCGGGACGGAAACGCATTGACACACTGAATGTCTGACGGAATTCCCTAAACATCCCTTTTTTTTGTGTAGGTGTAACGATCGAGCTTTCGCTGGTTTTAATAGGACTCAGGTCGATGTTCGCTGGATCAGGGGTGTAATTTTCTTTCCAATCCCATAAAGCTTCCAAGTCCTCCGTTTTCTCTGCTTTTATTTTTTCTTTTATCGGTGCTTCATCTCTTCTCTTAATTTCTTGCTGTCGGGCTTCCCAAAATTTTTCCTGCAAGTCATTTCTGCTGGTACTTTCTAAGCGCCTATCTCTCTTATTCGCACTTGCCAAATATTCATTCAATTGCGCTTCTATATCAGAAAGTGCGGTAGCCGCTTGCTGAAGTAATTGCGGCTCGGCCGAATCAATCGCTGTTGTCGGCACTTCAACCTTATTCAGCGATACCGATAAACTCTCTAGCTGAGTTTTATGCGTCTCGACCTCCGGCAACACACTTTTCGGCACCTTATGCTCAGGAAGTTTCCCTATTCTAGAAACCTGCCCTTTCACTCGATCAATTAGCTCGTTTAGTTCATCATTTAACCGTTCCTTACGGCCATATTCTTTAACAAAAGATAAAGCGCGATCTCGCGAGCTATTACGTTCACTTATTTTTTCAGGACCCAAGTATTCTTCAATCTGTTGCAATTGAGTTTCATCAGGTACAGACTTTGCCTGAGTTATATACCGCTCCACTACGATCAACTCGTTTTCAACTTGCTTTGTCAATGCTTGAGCAAGATCACCGAGCTCTATAATCGATAACCTGCTTAGTTGCTTATTTTGAACGAGCAAACTGTCTCTTTGCTCGTTCAACGACATTAATAATTTTTGCTGGCGAGAAGCAATCTCTAACCCCTTCACCGCAACTTCAAGCTGACTATCTTCCCTTTGCCATAAGCTCATGCCATGGTTTGCCATGGCCAGCAACGGTTGCAGTTGTTCCCAATAGTTGATCGGTACGCGATTTAGTGAGTTCAACTCAAACTGAATATCGTCTTGTCTTAAAACAACCGAAGTCAGTAATTTATCTTTCTCTCTCTGCTGCGATTCGGAAAAAGTGGCAATCGCATTTAACCGTTCGATCGCTTTTTCTTGGACATCCTGGAGTTTTTCCAATTTCCGGACAACAACCCCATGCTCAACTTGCCGTTCCCATGTCATCACTTCAAAGTCGTATCTCCGCAGATGCAGCAAAGTATTCTCATGTCTTTGCAATTGCGCGTTAGGTAGCGCTTTTCCCGCATCATGCGCATCTTCCAGCTTGTCGAGCATTTCCCGCAAAACGCCAAGAGACATGTCGATCGTCTTATACAATCGCTCGCGCGCACGATGCACTCCTGCTGTCCATTCCCCCTTTTTCTCCAATCTTTGCAAAAGCGCAAGGGCTGCAGACTCCTCCACTTCCAGCCGCCTTTGCAATTCCTGTCGCCGATGCCGATTAGACGTCATCACTTGCGTCGTAGTGGCAAGTAATTTTTCCTTGATCTCACTCTCCGCCGGCAAGCCATTTAAATGATTGCGAGCAGCACTTAAATCAGCGTCAAGGCCGATTTCTTGCCATCTTGTATGGTTTTCTACGATCCAATCAACCTCATCACATTCGTCCTTAAGCGATACCAAGAAATTCATGCTTCTTTTCTCCCTGTCGCTTACCAATGTCGCCAGCTCATCTACTTCCTTCACAATTTTTTCGGCTTGCGATTTCCAATTGAGCAGTTTTTGTATCTCCTCTGGCTGCCCCGATAATTTCTTCTGCTCCTTTTGCTGTTGTAATTCGAGAACATTTTCCTCAAGTACATCGGCTTCTTCCCGTTGCCACATCACCATCCTAAGTAATCGCTCCTGATTGAACGGCGATCGCTCTTCCGAAGAAAGCGCAGTTGCACTAAGTACGCTCCATCGAGCTCGCTGCTGCTTTATCCACTGAAACAACTGAGAATAAATTTGCTCTTCCGATTGCGAGCCCTCCTCTAAGGAGCGCAACTCACCCATCTTCGTATAAAGAGCGTTCAGCGCTTTGCCCTGCGTCCTTGCCAGCTCATGCGTTTCTTCGCGCAAAGCGTCTGCTGCATTTTTTCTTAATTCGAGGCTTTCCACGCGGGTCATGAATTGTGCACGCATAGTCAATTCATTCCCACGTTCATTTTCCAATTGCCGCATTGCCTGGTTTTCAGGCATACCTTCTCGTAACCAGGTTCTTAATTGCTGGCGATCAAGCGCTCTCATCTCGGCCAACAACGATATAGCCTCTCTCTTGCGTAGACCCAAACGGTTTTCTACATCAGGTAACTCGCCGACAACTTGGTGCGCATCGTCTCCTTGCAAGTCTCGCAAATCGCCGGCGATTTCCTCCCTGGTTCTGGGACGCTTACGTCTATATTCGGTCAACTCCTGCAACAGCTTCTGCTGCTTACTTTGTAACTCACGCTTTCTTTCGTTGCTCAAGCCCTCTTTATTCAACTCCCCGGCTATGTCGCTTAACTCTTTTACAGCAGGCGGTCGTGTGTTTTCCGACGAGGACGGCGTGCCTGCGGCGTCGAATGCAGCTAATTGCTGCGTCAAGTTGTCGATGCGCGTTTGCAGTTCTGCTTGCGCACGTTGCAAGCGATTAATCTCTACTTCCACTGCTTGCAGTTTGTTTTTGGAAGATTCCAGCTCTTGCCGGTCTTCCAACCATTCCGCCAACGTTTTTTCGTATTGCCGAAATACGAGCGGATTCAATCTAAGTTGCTCGACCTCTAAGGCGTTTCTCCGGTCGATACTCTCATCTACTGCGGTTCCATAATATTCCTGACGTTCCAATTGCAACTGACGCCGGTACTCTTCAAGACGCTCCACCAATCGATTATCCAGGTACTCGCGCAAAGGCTGTTTAATTGCCTTTCGTAATTTTTGCTTGAGAAATTCTTTACGATCTCGGTCTGTGTAGTTGGTTAAACTATCGTCTAGCGCCTTATTCAAATACGTTCTTAAACCACCTCGCATGCCGGCCTTAAAGCCTTCTGCGAGACGTTTATTCAAGTTAATGTTCACCTGCTCTCTGAGGTCTTTATCCGGCAAATCGCCGATATCGGGGAAATGTGCATCCAACACCGCCTCCACAGAAAATGCGGCCTGTGTATTCAGCCACGCCTCCCATTTCTTTTCTTCTTCCAGTTGCCCCAGCGAAACACCTTCATCGAACAGCATTTTGATCCCCAGTAAATGGCCGTTTGCCGCTCTGTAATGCATGCCGGCGGCTTATCCATTAGAAATAAGCAAAATCGGCGCCAACTGCAAAAAACAGAAAGGAAAATATTTTATTCTTTGAAAGAAAAGAGGAAGTTGGCGCTACGCGATTGGATTTTGTGCTTAATTTTAAAATTCGCAAAAAGCAGCTACGCCGAAATAGCAAAAACGCAATTTCCTATCCCGGGCGAATGCCGGAAATCCAACACTACAAGGGCTTAACGAAATGAAACGAGGTGATGGTGAAACCTTCACGAAAGTAAAAGGCATGGGCACGTGCACGTTGCGTGCCCGAATCCAAGGTTAATGCCCCGCAGCCGCGCGCTTGAGCAATGTGAGTCAAATGATTGAGTATCAAACGACCTATGCCACGCGAACGCAGCGCTTCGTCGGTAATCAAGTCATCGATATAGAGATGCTTGCCTTGAAAGGTATTCTCATAAACACGGAATACCGCAAGCCCCGCCACGTTTCCGCCTTCAATAACAGCGCACATTTCGGCGCTGTCATTCAATACGCGGATCATGGTAGAGAGATATCGTCCCGCCAACTGCGGTCGCAACTGACAATGCACCGATTCAGCCGTGGCCAGTATTTCCTCGGAAACGACTAGGCCACGTTCATCGGCAAACGAAACAACATCGAAATTCACCCGCCGGTTCTCGCCGTGATAAATGCTTTAACAGCCGACACATCCGCATCCATCACGTCAAAACGCTGCGGTAACTTTTCGATACCTTGATAAGCTGCGGGACGCTCCGGATCGCGTCCCAATGCTTCGCGAATAGTTTCTTCGAATTTAACCGGCAGCGCAGTTTCAAGACAAATCAACGGCACGCCCGATTCGCGGTATTCCAACCCGACTTTTAAGCCATCGGCCGTATGCGTATCAATCATCGCGCCGTGATCTTTCCACACACGCCGAATGGTTTCCAAGCGATGCTGATGAGTGCTGCTGCCACCGACGAAACCGAAGTTTGCGATGCGCTCGAAGTAAGGTGTGCCGCGAAGGTCGAATGCACCCGTCTCGTCCACTTGACGCCACAATGCGCTTACGGTTGCCGGATTACGATCCACCAAGTCGAACACAAAGCGCTCGAAGTTGGATGCTTTCGAAATATCCATGGAGGGGCTGCTGGTTTGGAACACTTTATCCGATGCACGCACTCGATAAACGCCGGTGCGGAAAAACTCATTCAACACATCGTTCTCATTCGTAGCAACGATCAATCGCTTAATCGGTAAGCCCATCATGCGCGCCACATGTCCGGCACAGACGTTACCGAAATTACCGGATGGCACGGAAAACGATACCAGTTCATCGTTGGACGTTGTTACCGCAAAGTAAGCTTTGAAGTAGTACACGACTTGCGCCAGCAAACGCGCCCAATTGATCGAGTTGACCGTACCGATGCGATGCTGAGATTTAAACTCGAGATCGTTGCTGACGCCTTTGACCATATCTTGGCAGTCATCAAACACACCACGCACAGCAATGTTAAAAATGTTCGGGTCTTGCAACGAGAACATCTGCGCCGTTTGGAACGGGCTCATCTTGCCATGGGGCGACAACATAAACACCCGAATACCGCGTTTGCCGCGCATGGCATATTCAGCCGCGGAACCGGTATCGCCTGAAGTAGCGCCAAGAATGTTCAACTCCTCGCCGCGCTTCGCCAATACATATTCGAATAGATTGCCGAGAAATTGCATGGCGATATCTTTAAACGCCAGCGTTGGGCCATTCGACAATCCCAATAAATGCAGTCCAGGCTCAAGCGTCGTAATCGGCGTGATGTCATCGGAACCGAAGGCTTGTGCAGTATAGGTCTTTGCAATAAGCACTTTAAGATCAGCCGCGGGAATATCGGTCGCAAAGCGGCGCAGAATTTCAAAAGCGAGGTCGCGATAACCCAATCCGCGCAACCCATTCAAATCGGCGGAACTTAATTGCGGATACGATTCCGGCATTGCCAAACCACCATCGGGCGCTAAGCCGCCGAGTACGATATCGCAAAACGATTGCGGCTTCATGCCGCCGCGAGTGCTGATGTATTGCATAGGTTCCAATCTTTGTCCTAGATGTGTTTCTTTGTTTGTCATTCTGAGCACGGCGAAGAATCTGTTTTTTTGTCTATGCTGTACATCGTGCCGATTTAAACACTTTGAACAGCAAATTCTTCGCTATGGTCAAGAATGACAATTCAAACGTGTTGCCTATGAAAAGAGGCTCACAACAATATTTATTATTAGCGCTCAAGGATACTAACTAAGATCTTCCATCCTCAACCGTACGATCTTGCCGCGAATCGTCGGCAAATCTTCGATTTTCAAAATGGCCGCATTAATGTTTTTCTCGATCGTCTGATGGGTCAACATAATGATATCGGTCGCGTCTTCGCCTTCCGGCGCTTCTTTCTGAATCATTGCATCGATAGAAATGCTTTGATCGGCAAGCATGCGCGCCACATCGGCAAGAACACCCGGGCGATCCGCCGCGCGCATACGCAGGTAATAGGATGTCTCTACTTCTTCGATAGGCAATATGGGTAAATCTCGTACCTGATCCGGTTGGAACGCCAAGTGCGGCACACGATGTTCCGGATCGGCCGTATGCATGCGTGTGACATCCACCAAGTCGGCTACTACGGAAGATGCTGTAGGATCGGCCCCGGCGCCGGCGCCGTAATACAACGTTGCGCCAACAGCATCGCCTTTGACCAAAATCGCATTCATAACGCCTTCGACATTGGCTATCAAACGACGTTTCGGAATCAGTGTTGGATGCACGCGCAACTCGATACCGTTAGCGGCACGTCGAGTAATACCAAGCAGCTTGATTCTATACCCGAGTTCTTCCGCATAACGGATATCTTCTTGCGTCAGTTTCGAAATACCTTCCGTATAAGCCCGGTCAAAACGCATTGGAATACCGAACGCGATTGCAGACATGATCGTCAGCTTATGGGCGGCATCGATGCCCTCGATGTCGAATGTAGGGTCCGCTTCGGCGTAACCAAGTTTTTGCGCTTCGGCCAATACTTCCGCAAAACCGGCGCCTCTATCGCGCATTTCCGACAAGATGAAGTTGCTAGTGCCGTTGATAATGCCGGCGATCCATTCGATCCGATTCGCGGTTAAACCTTCCCGTAACGCTTTAATGATTGGAATGCCGCCCGCCACAGCCGCTTCGAATGCAACCGTCACGCCTTTTCTTTGAGCAGCCGCAAAAATTTCATTTCCGTGCATGGCCAGCAAAGCCTTGTTCGCGGTCACCACATGTTTGCCGTTTTCAATGGCCTTCATGACCAAATCTTTGGCAAACGTATATCCGCCGATCAATTCAACGACGATATCCACGTTAGGATGAACCACTAGCGCTTCCGGCTCGACGATTTCTACGGAATCTCCGACCAGTTTGCTGATTTTGTCTCGTGTGCGAGAGGCGACAACGGAAATTTTGATTTCTCGTCCTGCGCGGCGAGAAATTTCCTCGCGATTTCGTTTCAGAACGTTATACGTACCGCTACCGACAGTACCGACACCGAGAAGTCCAACATTGATTGGTTTCATTGTATTTCTTTTAACGCTGGTTAATAGAAGTCAAGGTTGAAAAAAATAACTGAGAATTTTTTTGCGTCATCATGCTAAATATCCGATCAATCATTTTTTCTTTTCAACAAGCTGATAGTGATTCATATCAATTAACTTAATGGATATGTGGTGCATTTTCGGTATCTCATCATGTTCATACTGCCCCGTGACGTTCACATAGGTAAATTTCCCCACCGTGCTGCAATCTATCGACTGAAAATAATATTGCGAATGGTCGTTATTCAACTCAGAAAAAGCCAATGTTTTAATAAGTTTTGATGCGGTATTTTGATCGGGGTTCGTTATAAATTGAACATACACTTCACTCCCTGCACCATTATGCACATCACCAATGATTAATCGATAGTAGCCTTCTTGTTGACCATATTGCCAATTGCCGCAAGTTTTGACGATTCTTAGTGAAGTCGGCAGATTTTCCACAGCTCCCAGCAAAAAACTTTCACTGCCAGTGGCCATAGCAGACTGGAGCAGTCCGCCTATAAGAAAGATGGCAAAAAATATTTTTACCATCTCGCGCTTGCCCCTTCCGTTTCCAGTTTCCACGAAACTTCGGAATGTCTAAAAATTTCACTCATGGAAATTTTTAGCGTTTGTGTCAACTCGTGTATCAACCACCTCAAAGATTCTTGTTGTTGGCTAGTAAGATGCTCAAATTTTTTTTGGCGGTCCTCAGCTTTTTTAGGAAATGCTTCTCCAACATTTTCGATACCAATCGCATCTTCATTAAATGGATAACGCTGCGGAAAAGGTTTCCTTGCCTCTATTCGTCCGATAGGTGCGCCCGGCCTTTTATTTTTAAGCGCACGTAAATCCGTAGATGAACAAGAATGTTCAACAATACAACGAGATTTAATCCATCCTACGTGGTGGGTTTTTTTATATATCGAGGCTGTTTGGTAAATCGTACTGTCTTTATCAATCAAAAAATGCGCTCCGTTCGATTTTGGTATTTTGTAGCCATTTAATGTGGCGACAGCCGTAGGGCTATCTGTTTGATGCACAACAATGCCATGAATAACTCGCATCTCGCCTCGCTCAATAGCAGGACTAATCGCCAACTTTACTTTTGGGCTAAGAACGCGGCCATTTGAATCAATATGCAGCATTTTTATTTTCCATAATTGGAATCCGTGTGTTTCTTTTAACGCTGGTTAAATGAAGAGGGTTACGGCCATACCAACAACACGACGTAGCGAAGGATCTACTTTTACGTAAAGAGAAAACCGTAAAAATAGATCCTTCCTGCTAATCAGAATGACATAGGAATGTTACACCGCATGACGTTTTTTATAGTGTTCTAGGAAACGCGCCAATCGCCCGATCGCATCCGTCAAATCATCGGGATTAGGCAGGAATACGATGCGAATATGGTCCGGCTGCGGCCAATTGAAACCACTGCCCTGCACTACCAGCACCTTCTGATCCTCTAGTAGTTCGAGAATGAATTGCTGATCGTTGCGAATGGGATATTGCTTAAGATCGAGGCGCGGGAAAAGATACATGGCAGCCTTGGGCTTAACGCAGGTAATGCCGGGAATTTGGGTAATCAAATCGTAGGCAAGGTCACGCTGCTTGCCGAGCCGTCCCGTCGGCAACACCAAATCTTCTATGCTCTGATAGCCACCCAGCGCCGTTTGAATCGCATACTGCGCGGGGACGTTTGCGCACAGGCGCATGGAGGCCAGAATATTGAGACCATCGATGTAATCCTGCGCATGGGATTTCTCACCGGAAACGATCATCCATCCGGCACGATAGCCGCAGGCACGATAATTCTTCGAAAGACCGTTAAAGGTAATGATCAACACGTCATCGGCAAGCGACGCGATGGACGTGTGAGTGGCGCCGTCGAAAAGAACTTTGTCGTAGATTTCGTCGGCGAACACGATAAGCTTGTGCTCTCTGGCGATTTCGAGAATGCTTTGCAACATTTCCACCGGGTACAACGCACCGGTCGGATTATTCGGATTGATAACGACGATGGCCTTAGTATTCGGCGTGATTTTGGCGCGCATGTCTTCGAGATCCGGCAACCAATCCGATCCCTCGTCACAGAGATAATGCCGCGCAGCGCCGCCGGATAAACTGACCGCCGCAGTCCATAACGGATAATCGG
>Ga0157374_10001743_pt1 | contig 18254 bp, 22 predicted proteins | sample M25metaG_FD_115308 | JGI IMG/M metagenome (GOLD analysis project Ga0157374, IMG submission 115308) | Miscanthus rhizosphere microbial communities from Kellogg Biological Station, Michigan, USA - M2-5 metaG | ecosystem: Host-associated > Plants > Roots > Rhizosphere > Soil | place: USA: Michigan...
GCTGCTCCGCAGGGCTCCTCACGCCACCGGGTCGGCCATGGCCAGCGGAGTGATCAGCGGCCTGGACAGCACGGCGAGGAGCGCGGCCGGCCGCGGCCGGTATTCGACCAGGACGAGGAATTCATGACGGCACCGATATTCGGCGTTAACAGCGAGGCTACGTACCAGGATCTCTGCCAGGCTCTCGGCGTTTCCTCGGTTGCCGGATGGCGCGGGTACGGAACGCCATCCCAGGGCGTCCCGACTTCATGGCCAGGAGGCGGTCTCGTCATTCCCAGCGGCGTCACCTTCCCTGTGATGTCGATCAAGCCGACTATTTCGGCAGTCCTTTCCGGTGCCCTGGATTCCGCACTGGCCGCTTACTTCGCGCTTGTCCCTGCCGGGGCAGCGGTCACCCTCTGGCATGAAGGCGAGCATTCATCCGGAGTATCGGCCGCAACCCTGATAGCCATGCACGCGCATGTCTATCCGATATTCAAGGCCAATGCGAACGCCACTGCGAAATACGTCCAGATTTTCGAGACATTCACTGCTTATACCGGAAGTTCGCATTACCCGCTGTCGGCATGGGTATGCTCGGCCGCTAACGGAGGCGTAAATCTCGACGGGTACTTCTTCGACTGGTATCCGGACACGGCGACAGACGCCTCTCCGACGACCAGCATTTCCGCAGCGCTGACCCAGCTTCTCTCCGTTACCACGTCTCCCCTTATCGGCGTCACCGAATGCAACTACACCACTAATGTCAGCGGGCCGGGAATTACCTGGACCACGGACACTCCGGCTACGTGGTTCGCGGAAGCGTGGGCGTGGGCGCAGGCGAACAGCGCCTACTGCTTCTTCCCGTTCTTCAATGCCTCGAACGGAGTTCCTTTCCCCGGAGCTGACTCGGCTGACGTTATCGCCGAGCTGGGGCTCATCAACCAGCAGGCAGGAGGAAGCCCGGCTACTTCCGCGTACCTGATCGGGGACACTGCTTCTGCCGTAGGCTCCAAGACCGTTGTCCTTAACGTTGCCACGAGCACGAGCGAGGGCGACGCGATTGTCGTCAGTGCCAGCGTCGTAGTCACTTCCGAGACAGTCACTTCCGTAAGCGACACCCAGGGAAACTCCTATGTCCTTGCGGAGAGCACAGGGTCCCAGTTCTCCGCAGCGGTATTCGTCGCGACATCCGGAACCGGCCCGTCCGAGCCGACGCAGCCTCTCGCAGCCGGAACCGATACAATTACCGTTACTTTCAGCACTACCGGCACCAATGCCAAGAACATCATTGCCGTAGGAATCCCCGAAGTGCCGACCGGAGCGACCGCCGATCAGGTCGTCCCGGCATCTAATTCCGGATCGAATTCTCCCGTGGCGATTACCGGGAGACTGGAGACAACGGAAGTAGCCGTTGCGTTCGTCACCAACGGCGCGTCCGGCGGCAGCATCTCCTGGGCGGCTCCGTGGGTTCCGATCGCCAGCGGCGTCCAGCAGTCCACGAATGCCATTTCCGGCGTCGCTGCGCAGACGGTCATTACCACGGCTCCCGTTACTGCTTCAGGTACTTTGTCCGCTTCTACCAAGTGGGCGCTGATCGTCATCACGCTGCCCGTGGTATCCCCCTCGTCGCCGGCCACTCCGGCGTCCGCGACGCCGGGGACGGACAGCCTCACGATCGCCGGCACGCTCGAAGTGCTCGGCAGCCTGCCGACCACTGGCTGCATCGCCGCTGCGCCCTCAGCAGGAATCTGGCTCGATCCTGACTTCAGCCTCGGAGCCCCCAAGCCCGTAACCGATGTCGTAGCGTCGCTGATCACCGATGGAGAGATGCCCTACGGCACGAGGGCGAGCAACCGCGAGCTGGAGATGATGCTCAATATCTCCGCTGACTCCCGGCTGGAACTTGCGATAGCCGAGGAATACCTTCTCGGGCTGATAGACGAGCCTTTCTGGGAATTGCAGTGGTGGCGCTCCGATGCTGTCACTCCGGTAATATTCGACTGCTTCCGGGCTGAGCCGAGCGAGCCTGTCTACGACCTGAATTCCAGTAACCAGCTCACCGCGCAGATAAAGATCAAGTTCCAGGCCCTCCCTTATGCCCGAAGCTCGCAGCAGCAGCAGCTCGGATTTGCCGCGCACCTTTCCGGAGCTTCCGCTCCGCCTGCCGCCGTAGTCGTGGACACTTTCTCCGGCGTACAGGGCAACGGACCCCAGTGGACCAAGACGACATTCTCGGCTTCTCCCGGCGGTCTCAATGCTGCTACGTGGACGCAGGGAAACCTTACGTTCCCTCAGTATGCCAAGACGCTCGGCAGCTCGGTCAACACCCCTCCCCTCAGCTCATTCTCCTTCTGGTGCGCGTTCGTTCTCCCCCAGGGGCAGACCAACCAGACGGTTTCCTTCCTGGTCACCCTGACGGACAGCCAGGGGAATACCATCTCCATGCAGCAGACAAAGAAAGTCAACGGCTGCCTGTTCATCGCGACGCCGACATGGAATTACATCTCTATCCCGCTCAAGCAGGTCAAGCAGGGATTCAATTACTCGGCCATCAAGAAGTACGAGATAATCGTCGCCAACACCCTGGCCGGGCTTAATTACAACAACTTCCTGATGACCGAGATCACGCTCAACCAGCTTTCCACCCAGCTTGTCGCGGGGACGCGCGGATCGGTGTACCAGATCGACGGCATCCAGGGAAGCGTTCACGCTCCGCTGGCACTCCAGTTCCAGCAGCCTTCCCTGGCGACATTCTCGACTCTGATCGCGCACCGGCCGGGACCGGACTCATCTCCCACTCTCGTGCCTTTCGTCTCTGTCGGCAACGGGTCGGACCAGCCGGACGGATCGCACTTCTATACGGTTTCCTCTCTGATCTCCGGGGCCAATGCAATCTTCTCCAGCACCTATTCCGTGGTGCTCGTCGCATCGAGCTTCAATACCCCGGCCAGCCCCAGGACCGTGACTGTTACTTTCTGGCAGTATCCCTTCTCCGGATCAAGCAGTCCCGTATCCCAGCCAGTCAGCCGGACGTTCACCCCGTCAACTGACGTGGTGAACGGGATAGTCGAAATAGGCAATATCACGCTGCCCGTCGCGGATATCGCGCCGGATAATACCAAGGCTCTTTTCAAGATTACCGTCACCGACACCGATACTTCAGACAGGTTCCTGGACTGCCTTTTCCTCGACACTCTCGGGCAGACTCACCTGATCAATACCAGCGGAGGGGCCTTCGAGAACATCTGGATTGACGAGCCGGCGCCCACCAGGGACCTCGGGCGCGTCCTGGGAAGCGCGGGCGACCGGACCCAGGCATTCTCCGTGCTCGCCGTGGCAGGACCGCCCGAAGGGTCCCTGCTCATCAGCGGCGGTCCCCTGACCGTGGACCCCGGAGACAATCTCCTCTTCGCCTACTGCATCGAGGGACCTCCCAATATCGGCGCATGGTACTATCCGCGCTTCTACCTTGACTCGGTGATCTGAATGGGAGACCTCCGGCTTACCCCGGCGATTCGGAAGCTCAACGAGCTTTCAGCCCGGTACGAAGCCAATTACGCCGAGGAATGGGCCAGGCTGTGCAACCTGGTCAGCGTATCCGGGAACAACATCACGACGACCGGGACGAAGATACTCGGCCAGGACAATGTTCCTGCCGGACTTATCCAGGCGGGCTCCCGGTGGGAAGCGGACTGCCGGGGATTCATTACCACGAGCGGCGCCGCGCCGACCGGATTCTCTTTCTTCGAGTACTGGCAGGGAACCGGCGGAACTCTAATCGGCGAACTCGACATGGGCGCGAGCGGATTGTGGACCGGAGCCAGCAACGCCGCGATAGAGGCTTTCTCTGTTATCGACTGGATAAGCGCTAACGAGGCACTTGTCAGCAACCGGGTATTCTGGAGAACTGCGGGCGGGACCGACAACTCCAAAGAGTGGTCATCCCTTACCCATACGACTTCGGGACTCACCGGATCATCGTCCGGGCCGAGCGGCGGGAACATGACCTACGCATTCTCGTGGACGGGTTCCGGCTCTTTTCAGTTCAACATGCTCGACTGCCGGGTAGCTCAGGTGGCATGAATGCAGAGACGCGATCAGACGCAAGTCGTCACTTACGACCAGGGATGGGCCGACCCGCGCTATCTCGGCCATTACGGGCACGTTGCCGGGCTCAAGTACAGTTTCTCCTTTCCTGGCGGCTGCAAGGACGCCTCATGGCTCTTCCAGGTTCCGGCCTACGAACGCGTGAAGGCAATGAATCCCGGACGGCTGGTCAGGATGTTCCGGGGAGGAGGCATCGCCTGGACCGGACAGCTAGACGAGCCGGCCGCAGACTCCACGGAGACGGGGTGGACGATGACGGCTCACGGGAATGCCACCTTCGGGGCGCAGTTCTGCGATATATGGAGCACCTGGAACGACATTGACGATCATCTTGACCAGGCGATATCCCGGGGACTGCTCTGGCGCAATAACGGCCTGTCGGGAACTTCCGGATTGTGGTTCGGCGATCAGATGGACGCAGGAGCGCAGCAGATCAGCGACTTCCTCAACAGCGTTACCGTCCAGGGCGCCCTGGCCTGGAAGATCGCCCACCGGGATGGCCTGGTCACCATTTCTGCGCTTCCCTCTGCCCCGAACCGGATTCTCGTCAGCAACACTCCTGTCTCGCGGACGATCGCAGAAGACATCAACAGGGTTTTCATCCGCTACCAGTCTGCTGCCGATAACAGTAAGGGAGCCGCCCCTGCCACTCACGGGATAATCAGCGAAGATAACACTGCCGATATCAGCGCTCATGGCGTCACCGAAACTTACTACGACGTGAGCGGAAACGGCGTAACCACTTCCGGGCAGGCTCAGGCGAATGCCAAGAATGCGCTAGCCAGGTTCAACAGGGCCAATTTCTCCGACTCATTCACCGTGGTTCCGGGACAGCTCCTCACCGCTCGCGGCGTCCCCGTCGACCTCGGTTTCGAGAGAGCGGGGAGCGTAGTCACTCCCTGGCTCCAGAATTACGGATACGGCGGTGAGGTAAATCCGGGCCAGGTTCCGTTCATCGCAGGAGAATATGAATATGACGACACAACTCAGTCAGGAAAGATTACCGCATTCCAGAGCGCGTTTGACGATTTCTCCAGCCTGCTCGCGGCTATCTTCCCCGTGGTATCGACGGCGGCGAACTGATGGCTGCTCCTGACCAGGTAAACGTGGCCACAGGAATCATCGTGGCTGCGTGCTCTCTCATTACCATGATCGGGGCAGTAGCCGTATTGTTCCTCCGGAAATCCTGGCACCTCATCATCGGGACAATTGACTTCCTTCGCGCATGGAACGGGGAAGAGGAAACTCCGGACCATCCCGCACGTCCCGGAGTCCTCAAGAGACTGGACGCCGTAGAAAAGGGACTCGCTCACGCAGTAGCCGAGCTTTCCCCGAACGGCGGCGGATCGGTCAAGGACAAGGTTGACCAGATAGTTAAGTCACTGGACGGAATGAGATTGCGGATGGAGCAACTGGAAAACCAGAGAGAGAAGAGGGAAAGTGGCTGACGAGACTACGCCTCCCGAGAACACGGTATTTACCGTCAGGAAAGAGCGCCGGTTCTTCATTATCTTGTTCAGGATATTCATCCTGGCGGCTCTCGTGTTTTCTGCTGCGGATTTCTACTACAACATCCAGACCAGGCAGATCTGGTGCCCCGCCCTGTTCCAGATCGCCATGGACGGGACTAAGAACCCGCCTCCGACCAAGACCGGCAAGAAGCTCTTCCAGACATTCTACGTCGTCGGCAGGAAATACAACTGCTACTAGCGCGGGAACCGGAACCTCCGGAACCTCCGGAACCAGGAGAGGGAATGACAGCAACGCATCAGTACGATCACCCCGAAAGGAAGGCCCTGGGGGATCATCATTCGCAGGCCGAGGGTCGCCCTCCGTTCGACGCGGAGACGGCGAAGACTCGCGGGCTCAGTGACTACGAAATCGAGGTCATGACCCTGCATCACGAGCGGATGGTGCACCTGGACCTGCACCACGGGACTCAGGTCGAGTGGTCCGAGGTCAACCCGGACGGCACGCACCGGATCGAGTGGACTGACCGGGACGGCACGCACCGCGCTACCTCGGTTTCCCCGGAGTTCTTCGCCTCGAACTTCGCTCCCCTCTCCCTCACCTATGCAAACGATCCCACGGGATCTTCGCGCCAGGAAGCCGACTTCGCAAGGGGCGATTTCCACCGCTGCAAGCTCCCCAGCGGCCACGAGAGCAAGAGATCCAACTGGTGCGAAGCGTGCAACCAGGAATCGGCTGATGCCCGCGTGGCGGAAGGGAGCGCAGCGTAATGCCTCTCGCAGCAGGCCAGCTCATGAAGAACGGCGAGATCAACGCAGCCAAGGCCGCAGTCGGTGCCGCAGCCACCACCTACACGCCGTTCCTGGCGCTGCTCACCGCCGCGCCGACCGCTACTGACACGATCATGACCTCGGAGACCGAGGTCGCTACTTCGACCGGCTACGCGCGGCAGGCTTACGGGGCCGGCTCGCCGACCTCAGCGAGCCCGTCCGTCGTCGGCAACAGCGGAACCATCACGTTCGGTCCGTTCACCAGCGCGCCCGGCAGCATCACCTGGGGCGTGCTGTGCGACAGTTCCAGCAGCACCACGGCGAACCTGTACGCGGCGCTGCTGCTTTCCACTGCCCGCTCCCCGCTGACCGGAGACAGCCTCCAGGCTGCGGCCAACGCATTCGCCCTGACGATCACCTGAAATGAGCCGCCTCCAGAGCTGCTCGCACACCGTCTCCTCCGGCAACGGGACCGCCGGGGGAAGCGGTGCTGGAGGCTGGACTTCTAATCTCTCCTCGGGCTCGAAGATAATCGCGGCGATAGTCGTCTCGAATTCATCCGGGGGAATCGAGCCTGTCTCGGCCGTAAGCGACGGCACTAACCAGTTCACCAAGAGAAAGTCAGTCGTCCTTACCGGGAACCTATTCGCGGAGATATGGGATCTAGATACGCCTGCCGGGGATGTCGGGGCAAAACCCGTCATCACGGCGACGGTATCAACGAACTTCGGCGTGACGATGCTGCTCCGGGAGGAAAGCGGGCTCGCCGCAGGGACGACGAACGCGGCTGTTCTCGACGGAACGCCGAGTCAGAACAGCGGAACCGCCAGCCCGGCTGTCACAGGTGCTTTTTCTTCCTCGGTGTCCGGAGAAGTAGCCTTCGCATTGTACGGAGATCCCGGGGACGGGATTACGGTTTCCACTCCGACAGGCTGGACCGCTGATCCGGCTAACGTCAATGCAAATAGCTTTGCGACACTTTACCTGGTCAGCCGTAGCTCGACCGGCGGCGCGGAATCAGCCTCGTTCCCGCTCTCCGGAGCAGCTACGGACGGCTATGAGGTCATCGGCCTGGTTTACAAGCTCGCCGGGGGATCGGTTCTTTCCGCAGCCGCCACCGGCACGGGAGCCAGCTCGGGCACCGGGGCGCTGACTGATACCGAAGCCGCTGCCGCAACTGCATCATCGTCATCGGCCGGGACTGGAGTACTCACCGCGAAGGAAGCCGTCTCAGCCAGCGCATCATCGTCATCGGCGGCTACGGGAACGCTTTCCAGCACGGAAGCCGCCACCGGGAACGCAGCGTCGTCGTCGTCGGGCTCGGGATCGATGACCTCTGCCGAGGCAGCAACCGGATCGGGGTCGTCGTCATCGTCGGGCTCGGGATCGCTTGCGAGCACGCAAGTCGCCGGCGGATCGGGCAATTCGGTTAGTTCGGCATTTGCGGGCCTGACTTCGGCCGAGGCAGCAAGCGCTACGGGCAGCTCGGCCAGTTCGACGTCGGCAAGCCTGACGGACGCTGAGGCAGCATCAGCATCGGGAGCTTCGCAGGCCCAGGCAGCGGCTTCCTTTACCAGCACCGAGGCAGTCAGTGCCACGGGCACAGGACAGTCCGGCTCGGCGGCTTCTTTCTCCGGTACTGATACGGCGACCGCATCCGGAGGGAGCGTTTCCCAGGGCACCGGAGCACTGGACGTAAACGGAAGTCCGGTAATTCCGGCACGCCAGTTCCCCGTCACCATCGGAGAGCCCTACATCGAGTGGGGCATCGGAGAGCCCTGCATCGAGTGGGGCATCGGAGAGCCCTACATCGAGTGGAAGATCGGAGAGCCCTACCTATGAGCCCGTGCCCTGTCCCGGCCAGCAGCAAGATCTACGTCAACGGGGATGTCACGGTGCCTTCCTACGTGACTGCCATCACTGATGACGTACTCGAAGCGGCAATTGTCCCTGTCGATTACGGAGACCCGCAGAGCGCGGACTGGAAGACCGATGGGGTCCAGTGGCGCCGGCTCAGCCCGTCGACTCCCCAGGTTCTCGTAGGACCGGGGACGGCTTTCGATTTCTCAGGTTCGCCGGGAGCTTACCTTTTGTACTTCCGGATAACAGACAATCCGGAAGTGCCTGTCCTGCAATCCGGCTTCGTCATCTTCACCTGAGAACCGGAACCTCCGGAACCTGCGGAACCAGCAAGGCCCGGCGCACCACTTCCCCGGTGCGCCGGGCCTTGCTTCCGGTCAGGTGCCCTCTGCTACTTCTTGCGAGCCTCGTACTTCTCGATCACGCGAGCCGGGATGCGCCCGCGCTCGTAGGTCTCGATACCCTGATCCTTAGCCCAGGCCCGGATCTCAGCACTGTTCTTCCGGCTGGCCGCGTCCCGGGAGCCGGACTTCCTGGTCCCGTTCGGCGACCGGGTGCTCCTGTGGCGCTGCGAGCCGATCGTGCGGGCGGCTTCGATGAACGGGCTCAGCGTCTCGCGGAAGCGCTCCGCGTTCTCGGTGCTCAGGTCGATCTCGTAGCTGACCTGATCCAGGCTGAACTGCACCGTACTGGCTGCCTCGCTGCCGTCGATGTCGTCTTCCAGTGAGACGATTGTCCTGGTTGCCATCGCCGGTTATGCCCAGCCGATAGCGTCCCCGGCGGGCTCGCGCCAGCCGGTGGAGGGGGCGATTTCCTCAGCTTGCGAGAGGAAGGAAGACGGAGGATATTCCTTCTCCGCGACGGGTTCGGTTTCGGGCTGAGACTCGGCGGCGGGCTCATCGGCTTGCACGCCCACCATTTCCAGGAGCAGCTTCTCCCCGTCGATGATCTCGGCGGGATAGGTGCCATGGGTCTTGATCTCGATGGCCAGGGAAACATGCCCGTGCGATCCGTGCCCGCTGGCCTGGACGGAATAGGCCGTGTTGTCGTCGCCCCAGTCGGTCAGCGCGTCTCCGATCATGCCGACTGCCGCCAGAGCCAGCGGGCCGTCATGCCCGAAGTCCTGGGATTGGAGCTGAGCTTTGATCATGCGCCGGGTGCCCGCTGCGCTTCGGTGGAATGACAAGGGATCTCCTTTGACAAGCTAGGTTGTTCGGTACGGACGGAACTGTATCGGCGCTAAGGGTGCGGCGCAAGCTACTCCGCACAAAGGGATCTAATGTATCTCTGCACTTCTGCCTCCGGAATCCTGCGGCGCCCGCCGATCTTGAGCGAGCCGATCCCGCCCTCGTGCATCAGCAGGTACAAGGCTGACCGGCTGATGCTGATCTGCGCCGCCGCCTCCGTGACCGTGAGATTCCTGCCGGGAGCTGACGCCAGCGTGGCGGATGAGGGAAGCGGATAGGCAGTCATACCGGTACTCCGGGTGCGTCGGGGATGATTAGGCGCTCATCCTACGACAGCAGTGACTCCAGGGCAAAGCCTCGAAAAGTCATTCTTTACAGTCTCTTATTTCTATTTAGCCTCCCGTAAGTATTCCTGGGATATCCTCCCTGCATGACTGATGACCAGCCAAGACGCCGTGCCAACGGGGATTCCTGGGTCTCTGAAGAACCCAACGTTAAAGGGTACTGGGAGGCTTTCGTGTGGATGGGGACGAAAGCTGACGGGAAGCCTGATAGGCGCCATGTCGAGAGAAAATCCAGGGCTTCCCGGGATGCTCAGGTCAAGAAGCTGGAGCGCCAGAGAGACGCGGGCAGGCCGGGCAAGCCGGGAAAGAAGCCGACAGTCAAGACGATGCTGACAGCCCACCTGGAGCAGACAATGGTCAGCCGGGGCCGGGCAGAGAATACGATCAAGAGCTACCGGTCGCTGTGCGTTCACCAGATCTTCCCCCGGTGGGGGCACATCCGGATAGACCGCCTGCTAGATGAGCAGATCGAGGAAGGCTATGCTGCGATGCTCAAGGCGGGGCTGGCTCCCAGTTCCGTCGTCAAGGTCCATGCCATTCTCTCCTCTGCCTACGCACTGGCGGTCAGCCGGGGAAAGGCAGCCCGGAATCCCTGCGATACGGTCAGGCCTCCCGAGCTGCCCGAGTCAGCTCGCGAGGGAATCAGCCAGAGGCAGGCAGCAGATCTGGTAGCTGCCATCCGGCGCCGGCGCAACTGGGTCCGCTGGGCCATCGCGCTGATCGACGGACCCCGCCAGGGCGAGGTTCTCGGGCTCCGCTGGAAGTACGCGGAGCTGACCGGGGAGGGCGGGCAGCTCCGCGTCTGGCACCAGCTCCAGCGGTTCTCCTGGAAGCACGGATGCGACCCCAGGTGCGAGGGCAAGCGAGGAGCCGACTGCCCGCAGCGCCACGGCGGCGGTCTCCGCTTCGTGCCGATCAAGGAGAAGCGCCGCAAGGTCATCGTCATCGGCGCGCTCCTGGCAGCCGCGCTGGCTGACCACCGGATGAACCAGCACGAGGAACGGCGCCTGGCAGGGGACGACTGGCAGGAGAACGATCTGATCTTCTGCAATCCGGACGGCTCCCCGATCGACTCCCGGGCCGACTGGCAGGAATGGCATGACATTCTCGAAGAGGCAGGAATCGACCATATGGGAGTCCACGGCGCAAGGCACACAGCGGCGACGATAGCTCTCAACGAAGACATCGCGCTGACCGTCGTCCAGGAGATCCTGGGGCACTCGACCATTGTCGTCACCCGTGGCTACCAGCACGTTTCCGGTCCTTTGCGCCTGGACGCAGCAGTCAGGATGGAAGCTGCCATCCTGGGCAAAACGACCTGATAGTATCGGCTTCTGAACTCCCCTACTCCCAGGAGCGCTTCGTGTCCTTCCGTCTTCTCGTGGTCTGCTGCATGGCCGTGCTTGCACTTGGCTACTCGGCTTACACGCTTCTCGCCTACGGCCTGATGAGCGGCATCCTGGCGTTCGCCGCCTGCCTTGTCGTCTGCCTGATGACTGCTGTCCTGCAAAGGCCGCGCCGCTAAATTCGGAGAGCGCGGGTGATCTTCGCCCAGGCTCCCCAGCCGAACGTGACCATATCCGCGCTCTCCCCTGAATAGTACCGTTCACGATCCGATGTCTCAGAGTTCCCGAACAAAAGGAGAAATCAGATGGGCAATCTCATGACTCACCCGGACGGCGAGTACTTCGATCCGGACGAGGAAGACGGCTCCCGCTGGCTGTACTTTGCTGTCAACGTCGGCGGCGACAGCCCGGTCACTGCCGAGGAGCTGGCCGACGCGATGAGCGGCTGCCGCGAAGTCTTCGGTATCTTCCAGCTCATGAAGACCGAAGACGGCGATCAGCTCTTCACCCGCGACCTGAATCCCGTCGTGCCCCCGGGAGGGCAGTCATGATGAACATGCCAGCGGTCATGACCGCACTCGAAGCCATCAAAGAAGAGATGGCGAAGACAGATAACCCGCTTGAGATGCTCCAGCCCATGGCCATCCTGGCAGGCTACGGACTGGAGCAGATCGGCTTTCCCCCTACTGTTCTCGGCACCATCAAGATCGACATTGATGTCGAGGAAGCACCGGGCAAGATGTCAGTTACGGTTACCTGGCCGATGCCCGGCCTTCTTTCCTGCGGTTGCCCTCAGCAGATCGTGAAAGACGAAGGTCATCAGGAAGGCTGCGAAGACAAGCAGTCGCTCATGACCGGCCTGCCTGCCCAGGCGCACGAGAAAGGCTGCTCTGGCCCTCACGCGGTCGGGGAGCCATGCTCAGTTACGGCCTATCTCCAGGACTACGGTGACCCCGACCAGGCCCAGAGCGGCGCCCGCGTCGGCAACAGCGCGGACCACGCATGACTACGCGGTCTTTCTACACTCCCGAGGGCAAGCCAACCTGGCGGATGGTTTTCGATCTGCTCTGCCTGGTCGGCGCCAACCCGAATCCCGATCACGTGAAGCAGTGGACTGAGATCGAAAAGCTAGTCGCCTATGACTGGGCTATCCGCGAGCACCTGCACGCCAGCGACAACGCGGTGCGCCGCCGGGCCAAGCCGTGGTTCGTTGACGCGCTGTCTGAGTAAGGAGCCAGATGAACAGCAACGAGCTGATCGAGCTGATCAGGAAGGCCGATCCGTCCGGGCAGCGGGAAGTCTGGCTCATGGTCAGCGGCGACGGGAGATCTCATATCTCGCCTGCGGAATCAGTCGGCCCGGATGATTCGGGTGACCTCGTGATAGCAGACGAGCCGAGGGAATAGCTGCCCGGAGAATCAGAAGGCCCGCACCGGATCAGAGTCGGTGCGGGCCTTCTGGCGTCTTAGTAGGCCAGCCTCTCCGCAGGGAACGCCGCTTGACGATCGGCTTAGCCTGCTTCGAGGGCCGGGGAAGGCCCTCCATCCTTATCCGGCGTTGCTCCGAGCCTCTCGCCCCGTCACGGGCTACCCACTCGGCATGCACTCAGGATACACGAGCCGCCTGCCGGGATCGAACCGGCGGCCTGTCGCTTACGAGGCGACCGCTCTTCCGACTGAGCTAAGGCGGCAAAAGCAGAACTGCTACGAAAACTGCTACGAAGCTGGGTGTCTTGGCAGAGTTTCCGCAGGTAGATGGATTATAAGGTGGGCTTGCCCCTTTCATTACGAGTGAACCGAAGGGGTGTCCCAGACCGTCCCGGCTAGTCCCCGGCCCAGGTCAGAGGGGGCGCAGGACATCCTGGGATAGTGCCGGACGGCGGGGGACTGCTACGAAAACTGCTACGAAGCTAGCGCCTGCCAGGGCGCAAGGCTACGATGTCACCAACCGGAATCTCACTCCCAAAACCGGCCCTGGAGAACCTCATGGATAAAGTGGTCCAGATAGAGCTGCCTGTCATCCGCGATCCGAACGGCGACACCACTGCTCAGGCGGCGGTGTCGCTCTTCCTCTTGTCGAAGATCATGCCGGTATCGGTCCTGGTCCCCCGGGACCAGTGGATCGAGACTTCCGAATGGCTCGGAGCGCTCGGCTTCTCATGCTGGGTAGACCTGGCTTACCAGATCGAGGAAAGACAGCTCGGGATGCCCTGGAACACCATGGGGTTCATCCTGGTCACGGACTGCCGACTCGGAGATCTCAGAGTCGAGTTCGCGACATTCGAGGGATGGACGAAGGAACTGGCAAAGCTGGGAGAGAAGGCAGGCCCTGAATTCCAGCAGCGCGCGATGGAGGTAGCAAAAGGTGGCATTCCCTAACAACAAGCTGACGCCTGAAGTAAATCATCATCTGGCTTATGCGATAGAGAATCTGTCGACAGTGCAGATTGCTCTTCTCAATGGTGACGGAGCGGCTGCGCTGCTTGAAATTAGCAAAGCATCCCAGCGAGTGGAGCAAGCGAATCAGGCTCTCCGGAGTGAGCTTCGCGCCCTCGGCAAGACATGATCGCTGCCCTTCTGCGGCTACTCACGATATGCCGGGGATGCTTGCAAGGTTTCTGCTGCGGCAAGAATGACTGCTGTCCCAGGAGAAGGTGATACGATCAGGCTGCTTCAGAGGGAGCAACGGGGCGGTTGCGCAGGCAGCCGCCCCGTCTAGACTGAGAACTGCTGGCCGGGCGATCCCCGGTGCTGTCTGGCGCAAGGACGGCAGGGAACCGGAGTCAGAGGGGAAACCGCCCGAGAGGGCTGGACACGGTTCCTCCGGCCAGCACGCGAGGCGGGGCACTCCCGGGAGTGAGTGCCCCGCCTCTTTCGCGTTCAGGTCCCGTGCGGGGAGGATCAGGTTCGCTCGCATCCTCGTTTGCTGCCCCTGGCGCATCCCCCAGTGCGAGTACCGGGAGAGCGTTATGACCGCTTATCGCCGAAGCGCCCGCACCGGTCACCATACCCGTTCCGGGTCTTGGTCTTGACCGCAAAGCCTTTCGCCCGATGTCCCCGGATGGTACGATCTGCTCACTCCCGAAACCGGACAAACTCCCGAGGAACAGATGAAGTACGCCTATACGGCCCAGCGTTTTCACGGCACGTCCAGGACGACCATCGAGCAGGCCAACGTGATCCTGGCCGAGTACGCCGCGCAGGGCCATGTCATGACGCTGCGGATGCTCTATTACCAGTTCGTCTCGCGCGACCTGTTCGCCAACACGATGCGCAACTACAAGCGGCTGGTCAAGATCATCACCGATGCCCGGCTGGCCGGCCTGGTGGACTGGAACCACATCACCGACCGCACGCGATGGGTCGAGGAAGCCCCGGTATGGACCAGCACCCAGGGGATGATGGACGCCGCGACCGCCAGCTACAACATCGAGCGGTGGGCCGACCAGCCGTGGTATGTCGAAACGTGGATCGAGAAAGACGCGCTCAAGGGCGTCATCGCGAAAGCCTGCCGCAAGTATGACGTTCCCTACTTCTCCTGCCGTGGGTACACGTCGCTCAGCGAGATGCGCGAAGCCGCCCTGCGGATCAGGCGCAAGGGAAGGCAGCGCGGCAAGAAGACCCTCCTGATCCACCTGGGCGATCATGACCCCAGCGGGCTCGACATGACCCGGGACATCGAGGGAAGGCTGAATGTCTTCCGCTGCTATCCGAAGATCAGCCGGATCGCGCTGAACATGGACCAGGTGGAAGAGTACGAGCCTCCGCCTAACCCAGCCAAGATCACCGACAGCCGTTACGAGGCATACCGCCGAGAGCACGGCGAGGAGTCCTGGGAACTGGACGCGCTGAGCCCCGGAATCCTGGACGGCCTGATCATCAGCGCGGTCGAGGAAGTCCTTGACCGCCAGGCATGGGACATCAGCACTGCCCGCCTCGAAGAGCAGCGCAGCGAGCTTGCCTGCGCCGCAGAATACTGGCCGCATCTCCGCGCCTACATGTCTGATTACCTCGGGCTCTGGGGAAACAGCCCGGAACCTATGGAACCTCCGGAACCGGCTGACGGCGAGGAAGAACGGTGATGGATGACGATCAGCTAGCGCGATTCCTCCGGTGGTGCTCGCAGTTCCGGCAGTTCCCCTCTTCGCAGGTAAGGTACTGGGCGGATGCATTCCGGGAGTTCGAGGCTGACGCCCGCGTGGCGGAAGAAAGAAAAGTAAGTGCTTCAGCAGAAGATCCGGAGGGATGGATATGGAAGTAACCGACAGCAGGGCAAAGCACAGGAAGATAGAATGGGTCTATCCCGTCTACGTGGACGGACCTCTTAAAGGCGGTAGCTGCCGGGTGCGGAAGGACCGGCTCAGCGACGGCGTGACCTACCGGCCCCCTCGGTCGAAGAATCTCTGCCATTATTACCTGCATCCGGTGGGGATAGGGAAAATGCTCCTGACGATCGGCTCCGTCCACGCTGACGGAGACAAGATCAGCCTGGACGACGTGTACATGATGCTGCTGAACGACATGGCCAAGGCAGCTATCACCGGTACCCGGGAATTGCCGCTGGGGAAGAGATAGTGAAGGTAATAGCGGAGCGCCTGGACGGCAACAGGATTATCGTCCGGGCGCCCTCCTCTTCTTCGGACAAGATCAAGAAGATCCCGGGCTGCGCGCCACGGTGGCGGCGCGGAATCCAGAAGGATACCTTTCTCGGATGGTCTTTCCCCCTGACGATGGATACCTGCCGCGACCTTACGAGGATGTTCGGCAAGGATAATGTCAAGTTCGGCCCGCTGCTGAGCGAATGGGGGAAGAAAGAGCAGGAACTGGAGAAACTGCTCCGCGATATTAAGGCCGATACTCCGGAGAATAACCTGGAGAACATGCGCCCGGTAAAATGGGCTGCTCCTTATCTCTGGGAAGCGATGGCAGCCCGGCCGCTCCAGGCGACGGCGGCTCTTTACATGGGTGTCGGGCGCCAGGTGCTCAATTCGAGTCAGCCCGGAGTGGGGAAGACCCTGGAGACACTCGCCGCGCTGGTGCAGGGGACAGCCAGGACGATCCTGATCTTCGCCCGGAAGACGGCGCTGACCACAGTGTGGGAAAGAGAGATCTACCGGTGGCTGGGACCGGACCTGGCGACGGTTTACGTAGCAGACGGAAGCAGGGACAACCGGGCATCGGCTATCCAGGCATTCAGCCTTTCCGTCGGGCTTCCTCTGGGAAGTCACCCGCCGATGTCATTCCTGATCTGCAACAGCGAGATGGCCCGGACTGCGAAGGCCTGCCAGAACGGGCGCTCTGCCGTTCAGTGCAGGAAGATGTGCGAGAGCCACGGGAAGAGCAAGGCAAAATACCATCCTGAGCCAGCATGGCCGCAGCTCTTCGGGCTTCCTCCGCTTGATGCCATCGTGCTCGACGAGTCGCACCGCGCGATTACCGGACTCGGGTCCCGCAGTCTCCTGGTCACTCAGGTTCACTACGGCATGTCGAGACTTCCGCGCCGGCCGGACACGATGATGCTGCCGCTGTCCGGCACGCCGTGGCGGGCCGACCGGGTGCAGGCGTGGGGAACCTGGAACTGGATGCGGCCGGACCTGTTCAGCTCCCGGTGGACCTGGATTCAGCGGTACTTCGAGACTGCTGACGGCACCCACGATGAGATGGTCATCGGGGATCTCCGGCCCGGGAAGGTGAAAGCGTTCGACCGCGAGGTAAGCCGCTGGTCTGTCCGCCACACGAAGGCCGAGGCGGCTCCGGACATGCCGGCCAAGGAGTATGCCGGGAGCCTCCTCGATCCGGCCGACAGGGACAGTCCTGTGGGCGTGTGGCTGGAGATGACGCCCGAGCAGGCGGAAGCCTACGGGCAGATGAAGGCCAACGGGGACGCGGACATTCTCGGCGGCAGGCTCACGACGGCATCGGCACTGGCCGAGATCACCCGCCTGCGGCAGTTCGCCTGCTCATTCGGCAGGCTCGAAGGAGATCAGTTTGTCCCGGACCTGCCCAGCAACAAGCTCAACTGGCTGCTTGACCTCCTGGACGAAGCAGACGGCCAGGGGAAAGTCATCGTGGCCAGCCAGTTCACGAAGCTGATCCATCTCTTCGCCGGCGAGCTGGAAAAACAAGGACACCGGGTGCTCACCCTGACCGGGCGCGGGACGGCGAGAGACAGGGAAGAAGTCCAGGATCTCTTCCAGAATGACGACTCCTGCAACCTGATCCTGGTAAACACGCTTGCCGGGGGCGAGTCCATCAACTTGTCCCGGGCGAGTTACATGGTGTTCACGGACGAAACGTTCATCCCCGACGAACAGGAGCAGATGGAGGACAGGGGACACCGGATAGGTTACCCGACAGGACTGACTGTCTACTACCTCCGCTCACTCGGCACGATCGAAGTGGACATTGCCACAGGAAGCGGACTGAAAGATGGCCGGGTGAAGGCGAGGCTTGACGGGGCAAGAGGGCTCAGCATACGACGCAAAATAGTCACTCCCGGGTAGCACCGGGCCGAAACGGGATGCTAGGATCAGCCATCCCGAAAGTGATCTACAGAGGAGAGCCGTGGCCCCACCCCGTACTACCCTGACCAGCAGGATCGTTGATCAGGACGCACCCCAGCATGCTTACCTGACCAAGAAGCCCAACGAGTTCGCGCAGGAGTACACGGCGTGGCTCAGGGAGCAGGTCGGGATCGAAATCCCGGTCGCCCTCGTGTTCGTCATCTCGACCAAGCGCAAGGAGTTCACCGAGACTCCGGACCGCAAGGAGAAGATGGCCAAGCGCAAGGAGATCCTGAACGCGCGCCGGGCTGCCGAAGCGGCGGTCGAGGCTAAGTGGGCGAAGTCGGCAGCCAGGCCCAAGGCTCCCGAGCCGGACGACGGCGAAGAAGACAGCGAGCCGGAGGAGACTCCGAAGCCGCTGGCTCGCCGGGCACGCCAGAAGGCGCAGGAGGCCGATCCGGAGCCAGTCGATGACGACGATGAGGAGGAGGAGCTGGCTTCCTCGGGCAAGGACGACGCCGCCCTGGACGAAGAAGAAGAGGAGGAGGAGGAGGAGGAGGAGGAGGAAGCTCCTCCGGCCAAGGCCGCCCGCAGGCCAGCCGCCTCGAAGACAGCCTCTTCAGGGACCAAGACCGCTGGCGCTGCGCCGAAGGCAGCCGCCTCGAAGCCAGCCTCGAAGGCAAGCA
>Ga0157374_10001745_pt1 | contig 18248 bp, 16 predicted proteins | sample M25metaG_FD_115308 | JGI IMG/M metagenome (GOLD analysis project Ga0157374, IMG submission 115308) | Miscanthus rhizosphere microbial communities from Kellogg Biological Station, Michigan, USA - M2-5 metaG | ecosystem: Host-associated > Plants > Roots > Rhizosphere > Soil | place: USA: Michigan...
AATTAAATCGCTTAAAACTTCTCCGACTCGACGCGAACGCTCAGCGATTCGCTTTCAGCAGCCCATAGCGAAATAGCCGCGCAGGCAAATAACAAGGCGAACAGTGTGCGCAAGATGTGCATACCTATCACGCGATTCCTGCGTTACCTTGGATACCTTTCAGAGTGGGCAGATTGAGTTGCCGCGCTTTGATGACCTTCTGTTCGCGTAGATACTTGGCCATGACATCCCAAATAGGTTCGCCGCCAGCATTCTTCGCGTCTTCCGACACCGGCGCCCAACCAGCGACCTTGTATTTTTTCGCGGCGTCGATAGGTTTACCGTTCAACCGCATATCTTGAATGCGCTTACCCATTGTCGCTAACGGGTCGCAGGTGTACTGCAATCCTCCGACACGCACCATATCACCGCCTTGCTGATAATAAGGGTCCGAGTTAAACAAGTTGTCGCAGACGTCTTCGAGAACGGTCTTAATCATCTCACCGCTCATTTCCGTGAGCGTTGTGTACGGATAAGTAATCGCGGTCTGATCGAGCAAGTGCTCCATCAAAATAGGCTGTCCGGGTAAAAGCGAAGTGCCCCAACGGAAGCCGGGCGAGAATGCGATTTCAGCGTCTTTCATCGCCATCAATCCATCGAGAATCAGTTGATCAAAGGTACCGTTGAAATTGCCGCGCCGATACAGCAAGCCTTCGCTGATCGCTAGTTTTTCATTCAACTTCGCTTCGTATGGTGCGCGAACTTTTTTTATCAGCGCGTTCATCTCTTTGTCGGCGGGTAGCATGTTGGCGAATACCGGCAATAGCTTGTAACGGTAGTCGCGTACTTTGCCGTCTTTAATATCGAAATCGAGAACCGCAAGGAATTTGCCGTTAGAACCTGCATTGGTGACTAGCGTTTGACCGGTACGATTCTTTATGACGACAGGTTTCGGAACACCGTCATGGGTATGTCCGCCGAGAATCGCATCGATGCCGGTTACGCGCGATGCCATTTTGATATCGACATCCATACCGTTATGAGACAACACGACAACGGCCTGGGCACCTTTCGCGCGGGCTTCATCAACCGTCTTCTGCATGTTGTCGTCTTGAATGCCGAAGCTCCATTCGGCAACCATATAACGCGGATTCGCAATGGGCGTATAAGGAAACGCTTGTCCGATAATTGCGACAGGAACACCGTTGATCTCTTTAATCACATAGGGCGGGAAGACCTGATCGCCGAAGTCCACGGTCTTGATGTTCTGCGCAACGAAGTCGATCTTGCCATGGAAGTCCTTATCGACGATTTCTTTCACGCGATCGGCACCGAGCGTAAATTCCCAATGGCCGGTCATCACATCCACACCCAATAGTTTGCATGCATCGACCATGTCTTGCCCTTTGGTCCATAACGCGGTGCCGGAGCCTTGCCAAGTGTCGCCGCCATCGAGCAATAAGGCGCCGGGCCTGCTAGCTTTGAGTTGCTTTACCAATGTCGCTAAATGGGCAAAGCCGCCGACCTTGCCGTAGGTCTTCGCAGCTTTATCAAAATTCAGATAGGTGAATGCATGTGCATCGCGGGAATTAGGCTGAATGCCGAAATTTTTCAACAAAGCCTCACCCACCAGATGCGGCGGTCTGCCGTTGCTGTCGGCAACACCTACGTTCACATTGGGTTCGCGAAAATAAATCGGTAAGAGCTGCGCGTGACAATCGGTAAAGTGCAATAGGCTGACATTGCCGAAGCGTGGTAGGTCATAGAATTTATCTCTCGCGTTTCCCGCATGGACCAAAGGACTTTCCAGCGTTAGGCCACCGGCTGAAGCGACCGCCAGCATTTGCAGGAATTCTCTACGACTCATCGACATTCATTTATCTCCATCATTAATGCGTTCCTCTTCCGCGTGCACTCCCTTCTCCCGCAAGCGGGAGAAGGGCTGGGGATGAGAGGGATAGATTCGGCCACTGTATTTTTAATAAGCCCCCTCATCCCTACCCTCTCTCGCTTGCGGGAGAGGGGAATGTACAGGGCGCATTATGTATATACGCGAACGTGATTAACCATTATTGATTGACCGGCGACTTCGGATCGAGCAGCAATGCCACAACGTCTTTGATTTGCTTCTCCGTCAAAATGCCGTTGTGTCCGAAGCGCGGCATATTCGAACAGGCCGAGTATGCTTCAGGATTGTAGACTTTGCCGAAAGTATATTTCTGTATCGCTTCGGTATTGCCGCGAATCTTGCCGTAGTTGTACAAGCTCGGTCCGATGGTGCCGAACGACACCTCTTGCGGCGATAAACGATGGCATGCATAACAATTGCCGCCGGAAGCCTTTGCGGGGTCGTCGGAGTATTGTTTGCCTACGCCGTTCTGAGCGATTTTCTCTCCTTCTTTCCAATCGCCGAGCAGTTGACCATCGGCAGGATACTTGATGGTTGCCAGTTGGCTTTTTTCGAGCTTCTCGGCAGCGTCATGGGGCAGTGGTCCTTCCGCAGGCGAGCGGCTGCAAACGCGTTGTACGTCGTCTTGATTCAATCGATCAAGCTTCGCCTGTCCCTTTTCCGTGAACGATGACTTCATGATGTCTAATGCGCGTTCGCCGACTTTGCTATCGGACATGGTTGCGCAACCGGCGATAATACCCAAGAGCGCAATGCTGCCCAGCGTCAGTTTTTTGTTCATATCGCTCTCCCCTTAGCGCTTAATAGTCGGCGCGGTCAGCGTGCCGCCGTCGGCCTTCTTGGCCAGATAAGTGGTCAACGCAATCGATGTTTCCGAAGTGAATTGCAAATCAGGAAAACGTTGCTGACGAAAGCAATCGTTCAACCGCCATTGCATCGTACGCAACTCGCCTTGCGACACTCGATAGGCGGGCCAACTGGTATAAGCTTTTTGCGCTTCCTTCTGATCGCTCAGATTGGGCAACGCTTGCAGCCTAATGCGCTTACCGCTTTCTCCATGGCAAGTTGCGCAGGAAAAGTCATGGGGACCGCCGCGAAAGAAGAACATTTTTTCGCCGAGCCGATAAGCGTCTTGTTCTTTCGGGTGACTCAATGGAATATTCATTTTCGCGCCGCGCGACTCGGCGGTGACATAAGCGGCCAGCGCTTCGATGACGGAACGCTTTTCGCCGGAACCGAATGGTTGCTTAGTGGCTTCGGCCATACTGAAACCTTGCTGGGTTGTCATGCAATACACGAGCCGTGTTTCCAAATCCATCACACGATCAGCATCGGCGAAATAACGCGGCAGTTCGGCGTAAACACCTTTCACCACACCAGGTCCCTTGCCCAAATCGCATTTCTCGAACGACACCTTATTGGGGCCACGTTTTTCTTTCCACAACTCTTCTCCGCGGGCTTCCCACAAATCGGCGGGGTTGCCGTCTTGCAAGAGTTCACGATACCTAGCGATTTCATCTTCGGCTGAAGTTTGCGCCGTGGCGGTACTAATCAATGCGGCCATGCTGCCAATTGCAAGAAAACCGGCAATTATTTTCCGTTGTCGCATGTTTCTCCTCCTCACTGCTTTCTATTGACCGACAATTGGCCCGGATTAAACTTAATGGTCAGTCACGCTGAATGTGTATGTTTCAATAATTGCATCTGCAAAAAACTTCCGCATGCACACCCTTCTCCTGTAGGCGGGAGAAGGGTTAGGGATGAGGGATATCAAGTAATCGTTGCTTCATCGGTTCTGGTGTCGTTTTTGTTATCGATCCAAGTCACTTGTACTTTTTCGCCCTTAGCGCCGCCTTTAAACTTGAATGACAAGAAGGGATTTTTCGATACAGCGGGGCCCCATTGCGCCGACAATACGGTCTTGCCGCCATAAGTCGCCGTTACCTTTTGAATGAAATGGGCCGGCACGATTTGACCGTTGGTGTCCTTGCGCTGACCGGTTTCCATTTCATGATTCATCAATACTTTTACTTCCACCATATCGCCTTGAACACTAGCGCGAATTTTCATCGGATCTGCCATGATTCTTTCCTCTTTTGTGCTCGAATAACGCTCAACCGCCGCAACCGCCGAGGGTTACCTTGATCTCTTTCACTGCCGTATAAAACTTGCCGTCCGCTTTAATCAACGCATAGACGTTAGACGTTTGTCCCATCTTCACTCGGGTGGACAACGTGGGCTCGGTGCCTTGAGGAATTTCAAAAGCGGCTGCGAGCATGTTGGGGTTTTTCTCGATCAGAATCGCGATGGATTCGGTTTTAGGAATATTGCTGGTGATACCGACCGGTACGACCGCTCCATTTTCGGCGATATCCGGTGTGGTCATGATGATGTCTTTGCTTTCGGTGGAAGTAGAGCCGCCTAGCGCTTTCAACGTATCTGCAAGCGACTTGGTGTCGAACGCAGCGCTATTCCAATCGGCAGCGGCAACATCACCGGATTTTAAAAAACCTGCGGCCAGTAATAGGCTCATGACGCCGATGCCGCTCCCTTTTTTCAACGCGTCCCTACGTCCTTGATCCATCATCTTCTCCTGTAATTTGTTTAAACACCGTGGATTCTTTCATGTCGTTAATCGACAGGCACGGAAATCTTAATCGGCAATTAATAGGCTTCTTTCGGAACTACTTCGCACCGCCGAGTACCCACAGCACAAGTGATTTGATCCTGAAATAAAAAACTTTCCGGCGCTTTGACGAGGCGGCCCCGGCGGAATGACTGATTAGTCATGTATGACTCCGAGTTTTTTTTGTTACGTTCGAGACAACGCTCTATGGGTAAATCGCATAATCGAAACATCGAATAAGGCGAATCCCATTAATCCGTCTCGATAAGCCATAGTGACCTTTTGCATCTACCGTTTTCCTGATGCGAAACATCGCTTGCTACTGGGGGAAACACAAGGCCCGCCGAAGCCTTGTGTTTGGTAAGTGGGCTCAGACAGGACTCGGGACTGCGGACGGCGAATTATGGGGAAAAAAAATTAATACAGCAAGGAAGGCGCCAAGCGTTCCCATAGCACAAACTGCCACGATCGCCGCCGGCGGCGAATCCTCTTCGGAATAAAAATGCGCCGTTGAAATACGTAAACAGTCCATCGGGGTTATTGAGTGGCGTTGCTCCATTATCGAATAGTCGAGCACGTCATCGGATATAATGCGCGACTTTGTAATGATTTGACGCGAATTAATTATATGAATAAAGAGCAAACCTCTCCCCAAGACAACCAGCCGAACAAGTTCAATGTCATTGAGGAGGCCGTCTCTCGCATAAACGCGGAGAATCGGTCTTCCGAATTTTCGAACCAGCTCCAATGGAAAACAACTGACACCACAAAGGCGGATTTGGCCCAAACAATAACGCCCCTTATCCCCATTAACGCAATTCCGGCCACCCGCTCCAGGCTGCAATTCATAGCTCTCGGCATGGCCGGCGCAGCAATGGGTGCAGCCATAACGTGGGGACTCATAAAAATCGGATCGCAGCCGAAAATCGTTTCTCAAACACCAAGTGTGGGTGTAGACGCTGGGATCCCGACTCCCAATTGGCCTGGCTTGCAAATGAGCCATCAGCTTGGCGACGCAAGATCCTCGTCCGCTCCATCAAAGTCTCCTGCTTCCGGCTCACCGTGAACTCGGACTACTCAACATTGTGCGGGCGAGTGAGAAGTGGCATTGTCGCGAGTTGAGGAATTGCCGTGCTAACGATGATGCCTAACTATTTTAGGTGAGGAAACATTCATCATTCGATCCCGGCTCTCGCTCGTAGAACGTGCATGCAAAAAAGGAAACTCACATGCTGAGCAGCGTCTTTTTCGAAGTTGAATTTATATTGCTTGTTCTATTTTCAATAGTAATACCGGTAGCGCTATATACGTTTTTAATAAAGAAAAAATCGATATCGGTGTGGACAGTTCTTTGCTTTGGACTACTGCTACTCGTCATCTCCGGTATAGATGTCACTTTATTAAAAATGTTGGCTGAATTAGCCAAGAAAACAACTTCAGAATTTGACGACAAGCTGTTCTTGAGCGAATTGTCTATTACGTTGTATTTGCTCCCTGCTCTATTTGCCGGGGTAGGAATTAACCTCATTTCTCATGTGCTAATCAACCACCTCACTCAGGCAGAAACGAATTTTAAAAAAGCACGTTCAAGCTAAGCTTTAGAGTGATATAAATCAAAAGCAATAGAGCGTATTTTTACTTGTTACGGCCAATGTTATTGGGCCGCTAGGAATAGGAAGGTTCGATTTCCGAGAATACTTTATTGACTTAAAAGCACTCGGAAAATTTAGCTTTTTCCATTGGGATGTCACTGAAATATGGCGCACCCGACAGGACTAGAACCTGATTGCGAACGACAGCACCGTGCTGGTGGAAGCGGTCTACCGTTTCAACGGTCTAGTATTGCCTGTTTCTTTTGCACCGATTGATACCCCTAATTTTTCCATAGCAGCTTTTAATTCATGCTTTTTATCCGTTATTACCTTTATTACCAGCGCGCATTTTGCAGCCAGTTCGTCAAGTGATTTCGTATCTTCAATGAGTGGGCTCGTGAGCTCTCCCGCAGGTTTTACTATTGCTAATACTTGCCCTAAGGCTTGATCAGCTTGCCCTAGTGCGCCACGAATTTGCGGCTCTAATGCATTAATCTCATCGATTATTAAGCGCTTGTGGTCTTTAGGTACTAAATCTTGGCGAAATTGACTTGGATGACCAATAACATTATCCGGTATCGTCACGACCACATGATTATCGTGACCATCCTTAAAACGGGCTTGTATTCGTACTATTTCCCTTTTCAAATCTGTCAAGCTATCTAACGGACCGTTTAAAGAATTTATCCATGGAACCTTTTGAGCCGACTCCGCGTTTTTAGCTTGATCGTTTAATTTAACGCTTGGTCTTTTCCCTGCTAAGACTTTTAGGTTGTCTCGAATCATGACGTATTGCCTCCAGTTTTTGAGAACTTTTTACGGCATCTTAATGGTTTTAGATATATATACTCATTATTAAGAATTGCATCAATGGCCAAGTTCATTGAAATACAAAAACGCAATGCCCACCAGCTCGTTGATGACTCATTAAAAACTTGTCTCATATCGTTTTTTAATAAGAAAAGACCATGGGCGACGCAAACGATTCAATCACCCGCCTCCTATATCAATAGCCATGACTGCATGCGCACCCAACCAACCGAAATAACCCTGGATAATGTGATCAATTTCCGCATGCGAGAGAATGCCAGCTCGAGTAAATAAAGCGGTAGTACGTTTCATCGAAAAGGAAACGAACGCAGATGGAAAAATTTTGGCGCCCCGCACTGCGTACTTGTGGAATTCGACATCGAGACGCCAGGCAAATCCGCCACACATTCGCGACGATGTGCCTAATGGCCGAAATGAATCCGGCTTACGTAGCTGGTCAGCTAGGGCACGTAGAAATGTTTTTTAGGGTTTATTCGAAGTGGATCAATGGAACGAATAACGACCGGCAACAAAGTCGACTCGATTCGTTCATTAGCGAAAATGTCACTTCGCTGTCACAAAAAGCCAGGAGGCAAAATAAGTGATTAAATTTGAACTGGGAATGTGGCGCGCCCGACAGGACTCGAACCTGTTACCCTCGGCTTAGAAGGCCGATGCTCTATCCAAATGAGCTACGGGCGCTCGCCTGACACGAAAAAATCTTTACCAGTCATGCAGACCCACTCATGCGATCTGAATGGCGGCTTACGATAGACAATCGCATCGTTTGCCGCTGGAGACCGGATCGATTTCTCAGGACCGTATCGAACCGGGGGCAATCATAGCGCAAGGTTTCTTTCTTCGCCACATAGGCGATGCGTTTTGGCAGCTAAGTAGCAAATATATTCAACGGTCGTTCCTGATATAGTGCCCTATCTTCGTCGTTTTCTGATTTCATGAGCGAGCCCGCATCTTCGCCGCTGATATACCCTCATCCGGCCCCTCCCCCCGCCGGCGCCTTGATCGAAGTGGCGCCGGGTGTTCACTGGCTGCGCATGCCGCTGCCATTTGCCTTGAATCACATCAACCTATGGGCATTGGAAGACGATAACGGCTGGTGTCTCATCGATACAGGCTACGGCACAGATACTACGTTGGCAATTTGGCAGCAGCTTTTCGACGGGCCCCTTTCAGGCCGTCCGGTAACGCGAATTATCGTTACCCACTATCATCCGGATCATGTCGGCTCTGCGGCATGGCTCGTCGATCGCTGGCGTGCCGAGTTTTGGATGACTGAAGCGGAGTTTCTCACCGCCCATGCGATGCGGGCTGGAATACCACCATTCGCGGTAGCAACGGCGCAAGCCCATTTCCGTCGGCACGGCCTCGATGAAGAACGACTAAAAGCGCAAGAAACTCGCGGGAACGCCTACTGCCTCGGCGTTCCTGCGCTGCCGAATGCTTATCGACGTATGATAGATGGCGACGTTCTCACCATCGGCAACCGCACGTGGCGCGTGCGCACCGCTTTCGGCCATGCCCCGGAACACGCGACCTTGTATTGCGAAGCATTAGGCGTACTGATTTCCGGCGATCAAATCTTGCCTAAAATCACCACCAATGTCGGTGTTTGGGCCAATCAGCCGGACGGCAACCCCCTTAAACTCTTTTTAGATTCGTTCGATCGATTCGCGCCGTTGCCGGAGAACACGCTCGTACTTCCCTCGCACGGCCTAGTGTTTACCGGTATGCATACCCGCATTCGCCAATTGCATGATCATCACGAAGCACGATTAGCCGAACTCGTCGCAACACTCGACGCGCCGCGCACGGCGGCCGAATTACTCCCAACATTATTTCCACGGCCATTGGACGATCATCAATTAATGTTCGCCATGGGAGAAATTATTGCTCACTTAAACTTTCTCATGCATGCTGGCAGCGCGTACCGCGAAACGGACGCGGATGGACAGATAAGGTATATTCGACTCATCTAATTGTAATAACACTAGTCGCGCGGCCACAGGCTATAATGCACGGCTACAACGTATAAGTAGTTAAAAGCGTCCGACAAATGACGCTGCCGAGGGTGAAACAGGACGCAGGCAATTCACTTGCCGGCCTGTAAATAATCTGCGCGCAAGCACTGGCACACCTAGCAAGGACAACATCGGCAGGGCATTTCGTGGACGCTCTTCGAGCAGCGAACGACATACTCTGGAAAAGGGGCCCTATGTCACAAGTATGCGTGTCTTGCCACCATCATCGCTTTCATCAGTAAGGTCGCCAGAACATGCGCGAAACCGTATACCACCTTTCCACGACGCTCAATGCAATCTTTGACGGCGTTATCGTTACCGACCGGGACGGCCTTGTCGCCCGGTTGAATCCTGCCGCGGAACAACTCACCGGATGGTCCCTTTCCGAAGCCCTCGGTAAGAAACTCGGCGAAATCTTCAAGCTGCATAACGAAGATAACGGCACCGCCGCGACAAATCCGGAAAGCTATGCACCGCATGCCGCGGGACCGGTGCATTTCGGTCCCGATACGTTGTTATGCGATCGACACGGTGTTTATCGCCCGATCGGCGGTACCGTAGCGCCGATCCGCCGCCCGGATGGGGAACAGCTCGGTACCGTACTCGTCTTCCGCGATCGCACGGCTGAACGGGATGCCCAACGCGAGATCGAACATCGTGAGCAACTTCTGCAAAATATTCTCGATACCTTGCCTATCAGCGTCATGCTCAAAGACGCGCAAGGTCGCTATGTGTTCGTCAATGAAGATTTTTGCCGGTGGATGGAGAAGCCGCGCGAACACATTCTAGGGAAAACCAATCACGACTTTTTCGACGACGATTTCGCCTCCGGACGAAGCGAACAGGAAGCGATTGTGCTGCGTGAAGGCGCACATATCGTACAAGAAGGTTTCGGCCCTCCCGGAACTCTATTGGGATATTGCCTGACCGGCGCAAGGCGGCTGGATCTTAGCCCCCATGCAGACCCGCTACTCCTCCGCTATTCCCTCGATATCACCGATCGCCGCAATACCGAAGAAGCGCTACGCAAAAGCAATGCTCAATTGGAAATGTTCTTTGCGCAGTCCCTAGAAGGATTTTTCTTCATGGCGCTGCCCGAACCATTGCAATGGGACGATGGCATCGATCAAGAACGAGCGCTCGATTATCTGCTGACTCAGCTTCGCTTCATCAAGATCAATGATGCGGTGCTAGCGCAATACGACGCGACACGCGAGCAAATTCTCGATATACCGATCGGCCGCCTATTCACGCATGCGCCTGACTACGGACGCGAAGTGATTCGTCAAATCTTCGACGCGGGACGTCTGCGCATGGAAATCAACGAGCGACGCATGAATGGTTCGCCGTTGTGGATTGAAGGTGACTTCATTGTTCTACGCGATGAGCAAGGGCAAGTCATCGGCCTATTCGGCGCGCAGCGCGACATCAATGAACGAAAAATAGCCGAGCAATTATTGCTTGCCAGCGCAGAGCGATTTCGCGCCACGTTCGAACAGGCGGCCGTCGGCATCGGTCATCTTTGCAAAAATGGGCGCTGGTTGCGAGTTAACGAAAGACTTTGCCGAATCACGGAATGCGCAGCGGATGACTTGAGCAAAATGACGCTGCTGGATCTTATCCATCCCGACGACCGCGCTTCCTCCAAACAAAAAATCGACCGGCTGGCGCAGCGGGAAATCGAAGCGGTCACGCTGGAAAAGCGCATTCGTCGCCCGTCGGGCAGTATCGTATGGGTGGCGTTAACCTTGTCCCTCGTGCGCGAAATCACCGGTGAAAATCTTTACGCGGTAGCGGTGGTTCAAGACATCACCGAACGAAAGCGCTCCGATGCGTTACTACGCGCCAGCGAAGAACGTTTCCGCGATGTGGTGGATGCAGCGGGCGAATACATTTGGGAAACTGACGCCGAATGGCGTCTGGTGTTCATTTCCAATCAAGTAGAACGCACCATGGGCTACACGCCCTCGGAATTGATTGGCCGGCAAATGATGGAGTTTCTACCGGAAGAGCAAGTAACCCGCTTCAATAGCCATTTCGTCCAGCATCGCCGCAATCCGCTCGAACCATTCAACCCACTCGAACTACGGCTGATAAACAAATCAGGCGATCAGATCTGGCAGCAGATCAGCGGTGTTCCGGTAGTGGACGATCACGGCAAAATAATCGGCTATCGCGGCGCCAGTATGAATATTCACGACCGCAAAATGGCAGAGCAAAAAGTCGAACAGCTCGCCACTAAAGATGCCCTCACCGGCTTACCCAATCGATTGCTCTTGAACGATCGGCTGGAGCACGCCATCGTCAGCGCACAACGCAAAGAACAATTGCTGGCATTGATGTTCATCGACCTCGATCGCTTCAAGACCATCAACGATTCGCTTGGCCACCATGTCGGCGATTTACTGTTGAAAGCCGTGGCGGAACGATTGAGCACATGCGTACGTCGCGGCGACACATTGGCTCGGCTGGGCGGCGATGAATTCATCGTAGCGCTCTACGATCTCAAAACCGCCGAAGACGCCACCATCGTCGCTAGAAAAATGCTGGATTCGGTGAGCCATCCTTATATGATCGAAGGCCGTACGCTCTCCACAGGCTGTTCCATCGGCATTAGCATTTATCCCAGCGATGGTCCCGATGTAACGACCTTAATGCGCAACGCCGATACGGCCATGTATTACGCCAAAGAAAAAGGCCGCAACAATTATCAGTTCTTCTCGCCGGAAATGAATATTCGCGCCGTCGAGCGGCTGAACTTGGAAAACGAGTTGCGCCTGGCCGTTCAGCATCGGCAATTCGCCCTTTGCTATCAACCGCAGATCAATATGCGCACCAACGAAATCGTCGGTGCCGAAGCACTGCTGCGCTGGCCGCATCCGAAAACCGGTCAACATATTCCGCCCGCCCAATTCATTGGTGTGGCGGAAGACACAGGATTGATCGTGCCTATCGGTGAATGGGTGCTGCGAACCGCATGCGCACAAGCCAAGGCGTGGCAAAACGCGGGATATCCGGGCATGCGCATAACGGTCAATGTGTCAGTCGGTCAATTCCGCGCCAACACATCGCTAGCCGATACCATCGCGGAGATATTGGATGAAACCGGTCTTGATTCGAAATACTTGGAATTGGAAATGACCGAAAGTCTTCTATTCCACAACATCGAAGAAAACGTGCTTTTACTTACTCGCCTTGGACAAATGGGCGTGCGTGTATCCATTGATGACTTCGGCACCGGGTATTCATCACTCTCTTATCTTAAACAGCTACCCGTTGATACTATCAAGATCGATAGCTCGTTCGTACGCGATATCGTCACCGATGAAAACGACGCCGCCATCATCAGCGCCATCATCGCGATGGCGAGACGACTGAAGCTGCGAGTCATTGCAGAAGGCGTGGAAACCATTGCACAGCTCAATGAACTACGTGAATTGCAATGCGACGAATATCAAGGCTTCTTCTATAGCAAACCGTTGCCGGCGGAAGACTTCGCGCGGGAGTTTTTTAATCGGTCTGCAGCGGGGGTGCTGGATACTATCGACACTTCATCGCCCGCATTAACTTAGAGCGTCTAACAAAATGATTCTGGCGGTGTTGCTGCTCCTTGCCGTACAGTTGTACTGTCTGCGTCGCCGCGCCTTGCCAGAAACGCTTCGCTTCATTTTGTTAGACGCTCTTAGCGCTATCGCCCAGTAGTTCTGCGACCCAATCAACGAACACTCGAACCCTGGGTGACATCTGACGACTGTGCGAATACACGATAGATACAGGTAACGGTGGTGCGCGAAATTTAGGCATAACTTCGATCAGCGTGCCACTAGCAAAATACGGCTCGACACCATTTCGTGGCACTTGCACTAAACCCAGCCCCGCAAGGCAGCAGGCCAGATAGGCTTCACTACTGCTAACAGAGACGGTGCCGCGCATCTTTACCATGTGCAATTGACCTCGCTCCATATATTCCCACGGAATATCACGACCTGTACGGCTTGAAAAATAATTGATGGTCATGTGTTTCTCTAAATCCCTCGGCTTTCGCGGAACGCCATAGCGCGCGATGTAAGCAGGCGCGGCACAATTTACTTGTTCCATTTCGCCGATGCGCCGCGCAATAAGTGACGAATCCGCCAATGATCCGACACGGACTGCGCAATCTATTCCTTCGCCTACGATATTGGCGAATCGATCATTTGTCGCAAGCTTGATCTGGATATTGGGATATGCCGCAAAAAAATCCGGCAGCGCCGGAATGATCGACAATCGCGCCAACCGCTCCGGCAAATCGACCCGGACAACACCTCTCGGATTGCCGTGCGGGCCGGCAAACATAACATCGGTGTCTTCGATATCGGCTAGTAGCCTCGTGCACCGCTCCAGATAAAGCATACCTTCTTCCGTCAAGCTTACCTTGCGCGTAGTACGTTGAAGCAAGCGAACACCAAGCTGCCGCTCCAATGCTCGGATAGCATTGCTGGCTGTCGGCGGCGGCAAACCCAATCGCTCGGCCGCTTTGCTAAAACTACCCAGCTCAGCGACTTGAACGAAGACCTGCATAGCACGAATACGATCCATGGATTATTAATAATTTTTAAATAATGAATTCATTATATGCCCGTTTATTTATTATTTGCCGCCATCTAGACTGGTCTTAAGTACTTTTTCTTTATCTTTAGCAAAAAGGAGAATTTCATGGAACACCGCACTCTCGGCAAAACCGGCCCTTCGGTGTCGGCTATCGGTCTCGGCTGTATGGGAATGTCGGATCTATATGGTCCAGCAGATGAACAAGAAAGTATTGCAACCATTCATGCGGCACTCGACGCCGGCATCACGTTGTTAGACACCGGCGACTTCTATGGAATGGGCCATAACGAAATGTTGATCCGCGATGCTTTGAAAGGGCGCGCGCGAGAACAAGCCATCGTCAGCGTGAAGTTCGGCGCATTACGCGATGCCGCCGGCGCCTGGAACGGATACGACTGTCGACCGCAGGCTATTAAGAATTTCCTGGCCTATTCGTTGCGCCGTTTGGGTACCGATTACATTGATATTTATCGCCCTTCGCGCCTCGATCCTAATGTCCCGATTGAAGAAACCATCGGTGCGATTGCGGACCTGGTAAAGGCAGGCTACGTGCGCCATATCGGACTCTCCGAGATCAGCGCTGCAACGCTAAAACGTGCTGCAGCCGTTCATCCGATCTCGGATTTGCAAATCGAATATTCCCTGATTTCCCGAGGCATCGAACAAGAAATTTTGCCCATGGCACGCGAGCTTGGCGTCGGTATCACTGCGTATGGCGTCCTGTCGCGGGGTCTACTCAGTGGCCATTGGCAAAAGGATCGAGCACTGCCCAACAACGACTTCCGGCGTAATAGCCCGCGTTTCAGCGGAGAAAACCTAGCACACAATCTGGACCTTGCAGCAACGTTGCAAGCCATCGCCGAAACGAACCATGCTACGGCGGCACAGGTAGCTATTGCGTGGGTTCTAGCGCGCGGTAAAGACATCGTACCCTTAGTCGGCGCTCGCAGACGCGATAGGCTCTCTGAGTCGTTGGGTGCTTTACAACTTCACTTAAGTGCGGCGGACCTTACGCGTATCGAGCAAGCGATTCCGCTGAACGCCGCCGCGGGCGAGCGTTATCCAACACAACAACTAGCCAATATGGATAGCGAACGCAAGAAGGGTTGATGCAGCATCGGTTCAAAAAAATGATTTGTTATTTGTAATAATGAACGAAGAAGAAATTTCATTGCTATTACTTTGAAATTTCTTCTTCGTATATTTTGACTAAGGGTGTGTTCCGACATTAATGCAATGAGACGCCACCTTGGCTATTAACGCTCTTTAACGAAGTGCTCGATGCCTTAGGTATGACAAAGTGTTGGCCTTTCTTTTTCTCCACGTCAACTTCCGTTATTTTTCTAAAACCAATACGCACCTCTTCGCCGGTCTTTAATGGATTTAGCAAATATTTGATATCGGGTTTAGCTGAAAATGCCTGGTGCCGGGCAAGTGGTATTTCAACCAATTCACGATCCGAGGGCGGCGTTGGTATATACACGACAGTTCCCGCCGATGTCACATGAGCAATAGTCGATTTGCAGTCGATATCATCGCCAGGTTCGAGTTTAGCACGCAGCTTAATGTCATCCGGGTCAAGATCAGGCTTGCCTGTTTTATATCTGAGTACTTCCAAATCGGCCGGTGACAACGGCCCCGATACTTTCATACTCTCCATCGAAACAACTTGGGGCTCTTGACGTAAATACTTATCAACGTTTTGCTCGGCAAGCCAATGAGCTGCACGCTCCATTGTTACATTCGTTAATGCCAAAGAGATTGGTTGACCATCTCTGAGCATTTTGTCGACATCGCTTCTTGTTATTCCTTCCAACTCCAAACGCTTGAATGAAACTTCATGGAACGGCGGATCTATATCTTTCTTGTAGAGAAGCAAGGTATCTCTGGAGGTAATATAAACCGGCGTATATTCCTTAATGTCGGTATGCCAGGTTTGTACCTGTTTTACCTTATTCCATAAATTTGTCCTATTCACTTTTCCTTCCGAGAACATAGATATTGCGTCTATGTCGTCGTTAATCAGTGGGCCTTTAATGCCCAGCTCTTTTGCCAGTTCGGAGTTTACCGATAATGGTGCTTCTTTATCTGCTAACTTCGGTGTATCTGCCGGCTTGATGGTAAGGCCATTTTCTTTAGTGACAATGAGCTTTTGGCCTACTGTGAAAGCATTATCTTTATCGCGTATATGATAATGAATCCACTCATTGACTACGTCGTAGTCGTCTTTCTTGCGCCGTACAACCGCCATTTCACCCGTATATTCGAATTTTAATTTTTCTTTTCCGGTCTCATCCGTGTATCTACATTGTTTGAGATCATGAGGTTCCAGAAAGGCGTAACCATCTGCTTTTGCTGTCACCGTAACTTCGAAGACTCGATCAACAGGCACCGGGGATAAAATATCGATATGTTCCCGCCCTAAGCCGGGAATATTATGAGCTGCGCAAATTTGGTCCTTAATTTCTCTTCGTCTGCGCGAGCTTGTTTCAAACTCCCAGTCATGAAGAGAACGATCGGGAAGCTTGTTTATATTAGCGATTATTGGTGATCGGATCGGATCAACATCCCCTCTCGGCTCAACATCCAGTTTAACGTCATTTATGTGGCCAAACGTAACATTGTTATCGGCTTTATATTGCGTAATGAAGTGTTTTATGGCTGCGAGCATATAATCGCCACACTTATAGCCGTCAGTTTGTTGCTGCATGCGGTACTCGATAACAGATATGTCTAGATATTTTCCTTCAAGCTTACTTAAAATATTTTTAGCTTTAGCCTCCGCCATTACTCTATCAGGTTCACTCGTCATAGAATTATAGAAATAAGACTTTGGAGGATTTTCTCTCCGATCCAAAACCAGTGTCGCCCAATGATTACCTAAACTAAGCGGGATAAAAATTACTTTTGCCTTCTCTGCATCCGCTTTAATCTCATCAAGTGTTTCTAGTGCCTTCGTTAATCTATTTCCACCAAGAAGTTCTTGATCGGCCTTCCTAGCGGTATCAATTACTTCCTGCCTGCTCATACGAGCCAAATCATCTACGTCTGCCGGTAAAAGAATTTGAACATCGGCTACATCTCTAAGGGCTTCCTGTTTAAGCATATTCACGCCCATCATTACAGCTCTATCATCCAACCACCCCCCAGGTTGCAGCGAATCCAACGTTTCTTGCCGAATGACTAATTCGCCATAAGATTTAACAGGCGGACTTGGCATCTTGTTATCGGCAGCTGAACCCATTGGAGCGAAGGTGTTGCTATTCGTTGTGCTACCTACGGCAGTCGACTTTTTGTTAGAAGGTATACTTGCAATTTCGTTTTGTAATTTCGTAACCGCTGCATGCAATCTCATTTTTTCGTTTAATACACCCTCAAAGCCATCGAGATATAGAGATTTATGCCCTATCGCCTGATTGAACTTATTTTCTGCATCACGTTTTTCTCTGCCAAGCATCGTTACTATGGGAGAAAGCTGATGCGCCATTGAGGCTAAATTGCCTGGATGAATATTTTTTAATTCCTGGCTATCACCGTTATCGATTATGCTTACTAGCCTGTCTATCACCTTTGCTTTTGTGTTATTTCCTAAAGCATGTTGTGGATCGAGCAATATGCTAGCAACGCCTATTGCATCTTCAAGTTTCCAGGGACGGTGTTTTCCGCTTTCTCGGCAAAAGTACTCAGCAATAGATCGCAATGCTTTGTTTGCGGCGCGGCGGTGTTCGTTTTTGAAACGCTTATCGCTTTTAGCAAGAAGATTGAAGGTTTCAGCGAGTTGCCTAACCATACCAGGCTGAAGAACGTCGTGGAGTGATTTCGAGCGGCCTTTGTCGTTGAAGTAATCAAGGCCTGCCGTTATAGCATCGGATGCCCACTTTTTTTTACCAGACTGATGATCAAGCGTCTTTCCCTTTATTAGCGTCTGATAGGCACTCAATAGATCATTAACATTCGAAGGCGAAAGATTATCATCATTAAATCTATACTTAAGAAACGGCTGATAATATGGCTTCGACGCAATCGAGCCGTCGCCTATGAGCGCTAGAAAATTCGCTTTTAACGCTTCTTGTTGTTGCGCTTTCTCCGCATCAGTTACTTTAGGATTACGGCGAAACCATTTTCTCAAAGTGCGCCTAAAATCAATTTTCATTCCCGTCTCCCCAAATTGCATGTTTGCTTATCTTTAGAAACTAAGCACAAAAAATGCCACAATTAGGAAAAACATAACAAATTGAATTTAATACAAATTATTTCTATTTTTTATGCAACACAAACCATTACCTTCTAAAAATAAAATGATATAAGCAGTTATACGAAGAGGCGCGGCAATTCCCAGCAAAATACTTTTAGCTATTGATCCCCTTTTATCTCACCGCAACGCTTTAATCCCACGTTCAAGCCCATCGAGCGTCAAGGGAAACATCCGCTCTTCCATCAACTGACGAGTGATGTTCACCGAAGCGGTGTAATTCCAATAGTCCTCTCGCACCGGATTCAACCAGATAGCTTTCTTGTAATGATCGGTTAAACGCTTTAACCAAACGCGCCCCGGTTCATCATTCATGTGTTCGACCGAACCGCTCACCTCGGTAATTTCGTACGGTCCCATGGTGGCATCGCCGACCATGATGAGTTTGTAATCGGCGCCGTATTTGTGAATGATGTCCCATGTGCTGAATCGTTCCGATTGACGACGGCGG
>Ga0157374_10001746_pt1 | contig 18247 bp, 12 predicted proteins | sample M25metaG_FD_115308 | JGI IMG/M metagenome (GOLD analysis project Ga0157374, IMG submission 115308) | Miscanthus rhizosphere microbial communities from Kellogg Biological Station, Michigan, USA - M2-5 metaG | ecosystem: Host-associated > Plants > Roots > Rhizosphere > Soil | place: USA: Michigan...
GGCATCGGGATGGATCGGCGCATCGGGCGGAATTTTCTCAATGCCGGGATCGGATATGGAGGCTCTTGTTTCCCGAAGGACATTGCGGCTTTCATCACGATCAGCGAGCAGCTCGGCGTGCCCTTCAACCTGCTCAAGGAGGTGCAACGCATCAACGCGTCGCAAAAAGAGCGTTTTCTCAAGGCGGTGCGGGATGCGCTCTGGGTCTTGCGCGACAAGAAAATCGCGGTTTGGGGCCTGACTTTCAAACCGGATACAGACGATATTCGTTCCTCGGTGGCAATCGAGCTCGTGGCTGAAATGTTGAAAGAAGGCGCGCACGTGAGCGCCTACGATCCCAAGGGAATGGAGAAAGCGCGCGAAGTGAAAGCGATCGCGGGCGCTCGCCTGACAAATTCTGCTCTCGAAGCAGTCGAGGACGCGGAGGCGCTCATCATCGCCACGGAATGGGCCGAGTTTGCCAATGTCGATCTCGACACGGTGCGGGAGAAAATGCACACCCCGATCGTCTTCGACGGCCGCAATCTTTTCCGGCCGGAAACAATGCGAGAGCTGGGCTTCCAGTACACGTCCATCGGGCGTGCGCAGGTTAAACCCGCCTAGTGGAGCGCGAGCTTCCCGCTTGCGACAGCGATCGGACCAGCTCGAGGGTTGCGCCACCAAATGAACGCCCGCGCCCTCGCCCTCGCTGCACTCACGCGCTGGCGCCAAGGGACCGATTTTGCCGACAGGATCGTTGCGGAAATTTTTGATCTGAGCGCGCTCCGCCCGCCCGACCGCGCCTTTGCTCTCGAGCTTTTCTATGGCGTCCTGCGCAATCTCACTCTGCTCGATTTCTGGATCCGCGAACTCCGCCCGGCGCGGGTTGACCCAGCGGCGCGCGACATCCTGCGACTCGGCCTCTACCAGACTTTGCTCATCGCGACGGCCGCGCACGCCGCGGTTTACGAAACAGTGCAACTGGCCCCTCCGCGCAAGCGTGCTCTGATCAACGCGATCCTGCGCCGCGCGCTGCGGGAAAAGGCAGCCCTAACGAACCTGGCAGAAACGCTTCCACCGCCGACTCGCTTCTCCATGCCGGAGTTTCTTTTCGCCAAATGGTCCAGGCAGTTTGGCGAGGTGGAGGCGCTCGAGCTTTGCCGTTGGAATAACCAGCCGCCGCCCGTTTATGCGCGGATCAATCGGCTGCGAACGACGGCGGCGGAATTTTTGCAGCGTCACCAGGGTAGCGTGCTCTTTCGCGGCAGCTCCAACTTCGTCTGCCTGCCCGACGCTGCCGCAGCATTACAGGAGGGCGATTGCTATGTGCAGGATCCGAGTACGGCACACGCCTGCGAACTCTTGCGCCCGCGGGCGGGCGAGAATGTTCTCGACGCCTGTGCCGCACCTGGCGGCAAGGCGGCCTATCTTGCGGAGATGATGCAAAACGGAGGGACGCTCGTGGTCGCCGACCAAAATGAGACGCGCCTGGAACGATTACACGAAAATCTCGTTAGGCTGGGAGTGCGCAACACCCGGATGGTGCGCTGCGATTGGACGGCCGATGCTTCCGCTTTCGCGGAAAAGTCTTTCGACCGGATTCTGGTCGACGCTCCCTGCACCAACACCGGCGTGATGCGCCGGCGGGTCGACCTGCGCTGGCGGCTGCAGCCGGTCGACTTTGTGCGGATGCCGCGGCAGCAGCTCGCCATTCTTCAGGCCGTGGCACCTCTTCTCAAACCGAGGGGTTCGTTAGTCTACAGCACCTGCAGCCTGGAAGCCGAAGAAAATGACGAGGTGGTGGCGGCATTCTTGCACCAACATCCGGCTTTTCGCCTAACGAATCGATTCGAAAGCCGCCCGTTTTGCGACGCGATCGACGGCGCTTTCGCCGCTCGCCTGGAGCTCGCATAGTGGCGCATTTGCAACACTCAGTGGCGGTGGAATGATAACCACCTATGCAAGATGCTCGTTTCGACAAGCTAGCCGCTCTTCTGGTCGACTATTCCACCACTCTGAAGCGCAACGAGAAAGTTCTGATCGAGTGCTTCGACGCGCCGGATGAGATGACGATCGCGCTCATTCGCGCCGCCCGCAAAGCGGGCGCGGTGCCGTTTGTGCAATTGCAACGCGCCCGGGTCAGCCGCGAGCTCGCGCTCGGCATTGATGCCCGCCAGCTCGACGTGACGGCAGGGTATGAGCTGTCCCGGATGAAAAAAATGGACGCCTACATCGCGATCCGTGGAAGCAACAACATTAGCGAGTTGGCCGATGTCCCGGTCGATCGGATGAAGCTGGTAGCGAAAAAACTGCGGCCGCTGCAGGACTGGCGGGTGCAGAAAACGAAGTAGGTCGTGCTGCGCTGGCCGACGCCGGCGATAGCGCAGCAGGCCGGGATGAGCACGGAAGCGTTTGAAGACTTTTTCTTCAGGGTGTGCACGCTCGACTACCGCAAATTGCAGCCCGGGATGAAAGCGCTCAAAGCGCTGATGGAAAAAACCGACCGAGTGCAGATCAAGGGGCCGGGCACGGATTTGAGTTTCAGCATCAAGGGCATCGCCGCCATCATCTGCGGTGGCGACCGCAACATTCCCGACGGCGAGGTCTTCAGCTGCCCGGTGAAGGATTCCGTGCAAGGGCACATCACCTTCAACGCTCCCAGCATTTACCAGAGCACGCCCTTCGATAATATCCGGCTCGAATTCCGCGACGGGAAGATTGTGGCCGCGACCAGCAACCAGACGAAGAAGCTCAACGCCATTCTCGATTCCGACCCGGGGGCGCGCTACATCGGCGAATTTTCGTTAGGCTGCAATCCCTACATCATGCATCCGATGCGAGACATTCTCTTCGATGAGAAAATCGCGGGCTCTTTCCATTTTACACCCGGTCAGGCCTACCAGGAGGCGGACAACGGCAATCGCAGCCAGGTCCACTGGGACATGGTCAGCATCCAGCGTAAGGATTACGGCGGTGGCGAGGTTTACTTTGACGGCAAACTTATCCGGAAGAATGGCGAGTTCCTGCCCAAGCCGCTGCGTTCCCTCAACTGGACGAGTTTCAAGTAAAAGTAAAAGAGCCGGGATCGCTTCCGATCCCGGCCCAAACTTGTTGGCGATCGGCCTAACGAGACGATCGCACTTCGTTAGCCGTGGAGACTAGCCACAGCCGGGACCACCTGGATCAGCCCGATATCAGTTCCATTCAGCTGCACGTTCTCCATTTTGAAAACTGGGGCGCTGTCGATCGAGGTCGGGCCGGAACCCGGCAATTGCATGAAGACATCGCGCGAGGTGGCGTTGAGTACGATCGCCGCGATCTCAAACATTGGCGTGAACTCGATCGCGGCAATCTGAAAGTGTGCGGTGAGATGCACGGATGCCTGTTCCTGATGCAACGGCGTGAGTTGCACCGGAGCGGCGCCCGCGCCGGAGACGAGCTCGAGACCGGAGATGGCGAATGAGGGCGAAGACAGAACCGCAGGTTTCTCCCGGCCGGAAGGAGAGAGACGCACGGTGCCGATGGTTCCACCCGAAAGGTCGATCTGCGCCACTTCAAAAGTGACCTGGAGGTTCATCGGCGGCTGCGGATCCTGTGAAGGCGCCAACCGCATCGAAACGACTTTGGAAGTCGGTTTCAACTGCAAGCCGCTCATCTTGAAGGTGGGCGTGAGTTGCATCGACGCAATCTCCAAGGAGAAAGTCAATTGCACGGCGGTGTGCATTCCGCCGGCCGGCTGCTGCACCGACATGGTGCTGGCGGACGGACGAGCGGCGGGAGCGACGGGAGTAATGGTGGTTTCAGGCATGTGATACGGAGTAGTTGGCTGTAGTCGGGTGGGTTCGGTGGAAAGGATCTTAGAAGCAAAAGCAGGAGTTTCAATGGAAGACTGCACGGTCTCCCGGGCCGCAATCGGGGCGGCAACAGTTTCTTCCGGCTCGATCAAAACGAGATTGGATTCTGGCTCGGGCTGAGTCAGTTCCGAGATGACAGGTTCCGCGACTAACGCGGTGGTCAGTTCGGGGACCGGCTCGCCTTGGCCGACCGGTTCCTCTTCCAATATGACGGGTTCGCTGAGCGCTTCCGTCGCCGGTTCTGGAGCGGCAGGCTGCTCAACCAAATGCGCCATCGCCGCAAATGCGGGCACCGTCCCTTGGGCTGGGAGTTCGGTCGCGGGTATTTCGATTACAGGCGTTTCCGCGGCAGGTGCTGGAGCAATGGGAGCGGCGATCAGACCAGCCTCCGGTCCAGCAGCAATTGGCGGTTCGTCCGCAGGCATTTCAACCGCAGGCGCTGCTGCGACCGGCGCCTCAAGCGCGGGGATTTCCAGGGCGGACGCGGACGCAGGCGCAGCGACGATCGGTTCCTCGGCTGTCGCCTCGATCGCGGCAGCCGGCATCGAAATTTCCTGCACGTCGCGCATCGTCGGCTCTTCGGCGACAGCCGGAATTTTCTGTTCCTGCAATGTTGCAGGCACGGCCTCCGAAACAAATTCGTCGATTTCGTTAGGCGAAGCGGCCGCCGGCTCGTCAACGCCGGGAGCAATGCCGCGTGCAGTGATCGCGCCCGAAGGCAGGACAGCCGCGCGGACCGAAGGCTCGCTCGCTTTCAAATTCAGCGAGAGTTTGGGCGGACCCGACGCGATCAGGCCGCCACTCGGAGCCGTAGATTCGTCGGCGATGGCGGATTGATCTTCCGAAAACGGCGGATCCGTCAACGGAGTAGCGGACTTGAAGAGAGGCGTGGTGAAGAAACTGCGGCGGAATTGTTGCACAACTAACGCAGCGAGAAGCAGGATTCCTGCCAGTAACAATCCGCCGACAAAAAATGTGCGAGGATTCGAAACACTTTCAACTCGCTCGGCTAAAGTAGGCTTCGCGGTGCTGCGCTTTTGCGTCGAAGCCACAATCGTTGCTGCTGGCGAACTGGCGGGGCGCGTTTCCACTGTCGGGCTCGTCTTGGCCACGACCGGAGCCGCTGGTTGCGCCGTGGGTTTCGCGGCAACGATCGGCGCCGCGGGAGTGGGCGCCTGGCTGCTCGTCGGCGTCTCGGTTGCGACCGCCTGACCTTGAGTCTCTACTTCCGGCGCCGGCAACGATTCAGCCTGCCCGAGACGCATCGTCGGAGTTGCTTCCGCCGCCGGCGAAGAGTTGGCCACCGCCAGGGCCGAGGTAGCCGGCCCGGTTCCATTTTCCGACGAACCCAACCAGCCGAGGCCAGCAAAGGCATCGGCAAAAATCACGTTGAGAGCGGGCGAATAAATCTTCCGGGCCGAAGTAACCCAGTCCTCTCCCTGCTCTTTGTGACCGTGTTTGAATTCCCAGGCTGACTGCGCGTAATAAAGCGCCGGGGTGTCGCCAGTGAACTTGAACTGATCCATCAACTGCTGTGCCTGGGCTTCCCTGCCCTCGAGCAAGAGGGTCATGAAAATCTTGAATTTAATGAGCTGGGCCGCCTGATCCTTTTCATCGCCCGGCATCGCCGAGAAAAGGTTTTCGAGTCGCTCACGCGCTTTTGCGTACTGCCCCTGACGGAACGGGATCTGGGCGAGATTGTATTGCGCCTCACGGAATTTTGGATCGGCCGCGACGGCTTTACGCAGGACCGTCTCGGCTTCATCGAATTTCTTCTGCTCCATCAGGATCTCGCCGCGGAGATTGGCGAAAGCGGGTTCGTTAGGCGAAGCCTCGTCCGCGTGATCGAGGAGCTGGAGGGCCGTGGTGAAATCGCGCTGCTGAAAAGCGCGCTCCGCCTTTTCGAAATTCGCCTTCGCATCGCCCTTCATCCGCTCCTCGCGCTCGGCCGCGGAAGTGATCTGGAGCGCAGCCCGCGATTCGCCGGCCGGTTTTTGCATCCACCCGATTTCGTAGAGCGACTCCGAGTAAAGCTTGTTGAGCGGCGCGGCGTATTTTTTCTTAGCCGCGTCGAGCCAATCGCGCGCTTCTTTCTCGTTGCCGCGCTGGAAGGCGATGGCGGCATTCGAGTAGTAGAGCGCCGGGCTATCCTTTGCCTGCTCGAACTTGTTCAGCATCCAGTCGACTGTGTTCTCCTTCCCCTGGCGGACGAAGGTCAGCAGAATTTTATATTGAATGAGCTGGTTCGTTTCCGGCTGCATACCGTCGCTCTGGCCTGACATCAGGCCCTCGAACCGGTTGCGCGCTTCCCCCCAGTCCTTCTTCATGAACGGAATCTCCGCCAGGTTGAAACTTGCGTTCCAAAAACGCGGCTCCAGCGAGACCGCCTTGCGCAAGGCTCTCTCCGCCTTGTCGAACTTGCCCTGACGCATCAACACCACTCCGCGCAGGTTGAGCGACTCCGCCAAATTGGGCTGACGCGCATCGATCTCATCCAGAGCTTTGAGGGCGTCGTCGTAGCGTTCTGCATCGAAGGCGCTGAAAGCTTTGTCGTAAATTGCTTCGAGTTCTGACTTCTCACGCGGCGCGGCTGGGACGGTGAACGAAGTCAGGGCGAGGAGAAACAGGGTCGCGAATGCTCTGTTCGTCATGACAGAGCGCATCAAACCGCGGCTGGCCCGTGAAAACAAGCTTAATTCTTCCGCCGGCGCGGCGTCGGCGAGGGCGATTTGCCCGGGACAATCACCGGATTCGGCGTCGGCTGTTCGATGGGGTGTTGGAACGGGTAGAGGAAAAACCGCGCCACCTTATCACCAAATGTCCGAGTCGGCCGTTCACTCGACGCCGTCGCCGCGGGCGTTGGCGAGTTTGTTGGCCGAGGGGCTTCCGGCGCGACGGCTCCGCCGCGCGACGACTTGGGTCTGGAGCGAGCCTCACTCGTAGCGGACCTGCGCTTCTTCTTTACTCGTTCACTCGAGTCGTCGCTCCGAGCAGATTTGCTGGCGTCCGCGAGTTTCTCCGGTTTTACCGAAACCTCGGGCGTCGGCCCGGCTTCGGCTTGTTTGCTTTCAGTTGCCTCGGTTTCTCGCGCCGGAACGGCAGGAGTAGCTGCGGGCTTAGGCGGTGGGAATGGCCTTCCGGTAGCGTTCGCGCCAAGCGGGTGAGCATCTGGCGTCTCTTCGTTTGGCGCGGCCACCACCTTGGGGCCCGGGCTCGGCTCCACTGAAGGCGGCGCCTCCCTTGCGATGGGCGGCGCGCCCGCGGGGCTCGACCAGCCGAGATCCGCGAAAGGTTCGGCAAAGGCGCGTCCCTGATCCTCCGGATAAAGATTGCGGGCGTTGGCGACCCAGGTATTTCCAAGGGCGGAATTGCCGTGCTGAAAGGCCCAGGCTGCTTGCGCATAATAAAGGGCCGGCGAGTCATCCATCATCTTGAATTCGTCCATCGCTTTCTGCGCCGGCGCGTCGCGCCCCTCCAGCAGTAGAGTGAGAAAAATCTGGTAGCGGATCAATTGCTCCGCCTGCCGTTGCTGCCGACCGCCTGAAGTCGCGCCGAGCAGCGCTTCGAGCTGTTTGCGGGCACCGTCATAGTCGCGCTTCTTGAATGGGATTCGCGTCAGGTTGTAGCGCGCTTCCAAAAACTGGGGGTCGACCGCTACCGCCTCTTGCAAAGCCGTCTCCGCAGCTTCGTCTTTTCCCTGCGCCAGCAAGACTTTCCCGCGCAAATTATGCGCGACCGCCTGGTTCGGCGCGGCCGCATCCACTTGACCGAGTAATCGCAGCGTCTCCTCGTAATCCTGCTGTTTAAAAGCCTGCTCCGCTTTGGCAAACGCTTCCTGCGCCCGCGCCACCATGTCTGCCCGCGAAGCGACTTCAAGTGCGACCGGCTCGGAACCCTCCGGCTTCTTCATCCAGCCGATTTCGTAAAAAGACTCGACGAAAAGTTTGTAGAGCCGCGGCGAAAAAGACTTCTCCGCCGCCTTCAGCGCCACTCGCGCTTCGGTCCCGTCCCGATGGCGAAACGCAAGAGCCGCCTTGCCGCAATAGTAAGCCGGGCTCAAAGTCGACGATTTCAATCGCTCCAGGATCTCGGTCGCTTTTTTCTCCTTATCTTCGAGCAGGTAGGTGAGCAGAATCTTGAATTGAACCAGGTCGCCAGTCGCTCCCTCAACCTCTTCGCTTTTCTCCTCGGCCAGGGCCTCAAAACGGCGGCGCGCTTCTGCCCAGCTACCTCGCAGGAATGGAATTTCCGCCAGATTAAAGCGCGCTTCCCAAAGTCCTGGATCTATTTCGCGCGCTCTCTGCAACGCCCTCTCGGCCAAGCCGTACTCGCTTTGCCGCATTAAAACCACGCCGCGCAGATTTTTCGCCGCCGCCATATCCGGTTGGCGTGCGTCGATCGCATCTAGTTGTTGCAACGCCTCGCGCAGATGCCCGGCGTTCAATTCCCGCGCCGCCACCCCATACATCGCCTCCAGTTCCGATTTGGTCGGCGCCACTACGCTGGCCGCAAGGGCACCCGGCACCAGTAACAAAATGAGCGCGCCCGCGCAAAGTTTCATTCCCATCGCTTCAAGCCTGTGTCACTCCGAAGTGACAAGGTATATGACTTGACATGACCGACTGGGCAACCTGGCAACCGCGCGTCTGCGCCAACCTCCTTTTCATCGTGCGCGACAATCGAATTCTCCTCATCCGCAAGAAGCGCGGTTTCGGAGCGGGCAAAATCAACGGGCCCGGGGGCAAGGTCGATCCGGGCGAGACACCGCTTCAGTCCGCCCTGCGCGAAACCTTCGAAGAGCTGGGCATCAAACCGCTCGGGGTCGAAGAGCGCGGCGCATTGCATTTTCAATTCCGCGACGGCTTCAGCCTCTATTGCACCGTCTTCCTGGCCTCCGATTTCGAGGGAGAGCCGCACGAAACCGACGAAGCCGTCCCACTCTGGACTCCGCTCGACGCCATCCCCTATGACGAGATGTGGGCCGACGACCGGCACTGGCTGCCGCTTCTCATTAGCGGCGCGCATTTCACCGGTTATTTCCAATTCGACGGCGAGCAACTGCTCAGTCGCAAGGTCATCGTTAGGCAAGATTAAGCTTGCGTCCCGAGAACAAAATCAATCTGGAAGCCAAGAGGCTGAAATGTCTTCTTTCCCGGATTCCAGGCTGGCTGGCAGATTTATCCTATCCGACGCGCGCGCGCCTTAACCTTTCTGCGCTGCCTTATCCAGAGCGAGCGCCGCGCTTCCGATCATGCCGGCGTCGTTGCCAAGTTTTGCCGGAACAATCGTCAAACCTTCGTGAAAAATCTTCATTGTCCGGGCTTCGATCACGCGTCGGATCGGGCCGAAAACGTATTCGCCAGCCTTGCCCACCCCGCCCCCGATAACGATCCGGTCCGGATTCAAAAGCCAGACGATGTCGCAAAGCGTAATCCCGATATTGAAACCGACCTCCTCCCAGATCTGGTGCGCGACGGCGTCTCCGGTCCTGGCCGCTTTCTCCAGAAGCATTGGCGAGCATTCCTCCAACGATTTCGTCAGGCCAGCGGCGCCATAGAGCGCCCGGGCGCGCTCCGCGATCTGGACGTGGCCGACGTATTTCTCAAGCGCCCCGAAGTTGCCGTATTCCCCGGGCACCCCATTGGCGTCAATCGTCATCTGCCCGATCTCGCCCGCGCCCAGCCGGCTGCCGCGATAAAGTTTACGGTCGAAAATCAAGCCACCGCCGACTCCGGTGCCTAACGTTACGCAAACGACGTTCACGCCCTCGCGGCCGGCACCGAAAAGCCATTCCGCGTAAGCCATCGCATTGGCGTCGTTATCGATCGCCGCCGGCAGCCCGGTCCATTCCTCGAGCAGCGCGGTCAGGGCAACATCTTCCCAGCCCGGCACATTCGAAAGACGCCAGACGCGGCCGTTGATGCTATCGACCAGCCCGGGCAGACCGGCGCCGACCGCGACCGCTTCCGGATGTTGACGTCGCAGTTCCTCGATCGCGTCGCGGATTGCCGCCAGGAGCGAATCGTGGCCGGCATGGTCATGCGTCCGAATCGGAGGGAGCCGCGCAATGACCCTGCCTTCCGCGACCACGCCCGGTTTCACTGTCGTGCCGCCGAAATCGATCCCGATTGCTGTTTTACTCATGGCTCGCTCTTTCCCCTAACGATTCAAATTTCCAATGATGCGCAGTCCTTGCAGGGTCAAATCCGCTTGCACCGCGTCAATCTCCGGCATCCGCGCCGCGATCAGTCGCGCGTAGCCACCGGTAGCGACGACGCGCGCCTTGTGTCGGCCAAAAGCTTCCGCGCTGATTTTGGCCAGAATCTCTTTCACCAGCCCACGATAACCGAAAACTGCGCCCGACATCATCGCGCCTTTGGTCGATCGGCCTACCGCGCGCCGCGGCTCTGTCAGACTCAGTCGCGGGAGCAGCGCCGTCCGCTTGTAAAGATAGGTTGTCATGGCGTCGAGGCCTGGAGCGATCACGCCCCCGATGTAGCAACGCTTTGCGGAAACGACATCAAACGTCACCGCCGTTCCAAAATCCACCACCACTGCCGGGCAGCCATAGAGCGCCGCGACCGCCGCCGCGTTCGCTAGCCGGTCCGCACCGATCGAGGCGGGCTTCGGATAATCGACACCCACCCCGAGTTCAGATTTCGCGCTCACGAATGCGACCGGGATTTTCCCCGCCGCCCGGCGGAAGAGCGCGTTCTTTTTTGGCACCACCGACGATACGATCACTTCCTCGACCGCGCCTTTGCGGATCAGCTTCCTGATCCCGGCGGCGCTCAAATGCGCCGTCGCGATTCGTTCCGTCGCGCCCAGTTTCTCCCGGGAAGCGAAGGCCAGTTTCGTAAAGGAATTGCTGACATCGACGAGGAGGTATCTTCGCTTTTCGTTAGGCGACCGTCCTGGCATAACGAACGAAACAAACACCGCCCCAGTGCGCGGCACAACTGGCAGGGCGAGACCCGTCGAGCCCGAGGGAAGACGTCGTCCGACAACCGTTCACATCTCGGGCTCGACCGGGTCTCGCCCCGCCACACTCCCTCGATTGTCTCCAAAGCTTGCCCGGCTTAACCCGCGCGATTAGCCTCGCCTTGTGAGAAAATTGGTTCATCGCCCGCGGCGTTTGCGGCGCACCGCCGCTTTGCGCAACCTCGTGCGCGAGACCAATCTGAGCGCGCACGATTTTATTTTGCCGCTCTTCGTCAACGAAAAGATCAGCGCTCGGCGCGCGATCCAGAGCATGCCGGGGGTCGATCAGCTTTCCCCTGACGACGTCGCAGCCGAGGCGGCGCGCGCTGCGGCCGCCGGCTTGCAGGCCGTTCTTCTTTTCGGCATCCCTAACGAAAAGGACGAGCAGGCTTCCGGCGCCTACGCCGAGAATGGCGTGGTGCAAAAGGCGATCCGCGCGATCAAGACCGAATGCCCCGAATTGCTCGTCATCACGGATGTGTGTCTCTGCGAATACATGAGCCACGGCCATTGCGGAGTTACGCGCATCGACGGTGATCATTTCCATGTCCTGAACGATGAAAGCGTTGAGCTGCTGGTGAAAGCTTCGCTCTCGCACGCCGCCGCCGGCGCCGATCTCGTTGCCCCGAGCGACATGATGGATGGCCGCATCGGCGCCATCCGCGAAGCGCTCGACGCCGCCGGTTACGATCAGACCGGGATCATGAGCTATGCTGCCAAATTCGCTTCCGCTTTTTACGGACCTTTTCGCGAAGCGGCGGAAAGTCCGCCGCAATTCGGCGATCGGCGCAGTTATCAAATGGATTCGGCCAACGCCAACGAAGCGTTGCGCGAAGTTGCGCTCGATGTCGCGGAAGGCGCTGACATCGTGCTCGTGAAGCCGGCGCTGCCTTATCTCGACATTCTCTGGCGGGTGCGCCAACGTTTTGGCCTAACGACAGCGGTCTATCACGTCAGCGGCGAGTTCGCCATGGTCAAGGCTGCGGCGGAGAAGGGCTGGATCGAGGAGCGTGCGGCTGTGCTCGAAATCATGACCGGACTGAAACGGGCCGGCGCCGATCTGATCGCTACCTATTGGGCCCGGGAGCTGGCGGAATGGACGCGTCGTTAGGCGGGACGCCTCCGCTTGTCATCTCGACCCGCCGCAGGACGGAACGGGACCTCGCAAGCGACGCGCGACGCGGGCGGGCAAAACCGCCTCCCGAACTGAATTGCCAGGTCCCTCAGTGCGTTTCGCTGCCTCGGGATGACAATACGCGATGCCGTGGCGAAACCGCCGCGCACCTCGCATTGAAGCGCCTCGCTCTGCTTTGGGCGCAGGAAAACGATTATCCGATCGCCGCGCTCGAAGTATCCCTGCCCAAGTGCCGTTATCGCGCTGACGTCGCCGCTTATCGTCCGCAAAAAAACGGCACTCTCGGTCACACGGTCGTCTTTGAGTGCAAACAGTCCGCGCCCGACCTGCGGCGTGACGATTGTCGCAGTCCACAAACGCTTCTCCGTCTCGAGTCGGTCTATCGGCGCCGCCAGATTCTCGAGAAACACTTGCGCATCCATTATCCGACGCTGCGCACCGGCGAAACGCTCTTTCCGGAATGGGACGCGCACGATTTTGGCGCCATCGAACACCGCGGCTATACTCGCGTGACGCGGGAATTGACCGCCTTGCAAAATCAACTGCGCGATGGCCGCAAATTCGAAAAGCTCAGCCGCTACGCCTGCGCCAATCTTTTCTTTCTCGTCGTGCCTGACGCGCTTCTGCGCGAACCGGAGGCGCCGCTAGGCTGGGGTCTCCTGGTCGAAAAGGAGACGGCGCTTTACCTGCGGCGCAAACCGGTGTGGCACGAAAGTTCGGAGGCGGCGCGTCTGCGCGTTCTGCAAAAAATCGCCGCCGCCGGAACACGGCAACTCAACCGGCGTCTTGACGTCGACCCAATTCGTTAGGCGCGTCGCCCGGCTACAACCAGATCGCTGGACGAAATTCGGGTTCGTCCTAGTTTATTCTCGCGATGCGATCGTGCCGCCAGCTCTACCGCCTCCTTGCGGCATTCTCCATGCTGAGGGAAGTGCCATGAAACCCGATCCCAGCGTCGCGACCCCGCGGTGGTTGTCTCGTTACGACCGGCTTGATCGAGGGGACGGGTTGTTTCCCCGCGTCGCTTATGAATTTCAGCCGCCGCGCTTTGGCGGTTCGTTTGGCTGGAGCGATTCGCCGCAGCGGCGGCCAGGTCTTAGCCGTCTGGCGCGAGAAGTCCTGCTCGCCGAAGCAAGCCGCAACTTCCGCCTCGAATCGGCTGTCCTCGGTCTTGTAAGCCTCGCCTGCGTCTGGCCGATGGCGATCATGATCGGCGAAGTCATCCGTCTGCTCAAGTAAGCGCCCGGCGCCGATCTCGGCGCCACGCGTCATTTTTCGACCACGGTCGAACCCGGACGTCGCACCAGAAACTCATCGCGATAACGCGGCGTCTCTTCCGGCGCGAAACCGTGGCGCATGATGTTTTCGGTCACTATCCGTGGGATAAGAAATTGCAGCAGATAATCTCCCCCGCCCGCCTTGGTCCCGCCGCCGCTCATCTTGAATCCGCCAAAGGGATGCCGCCCTACCACCGCGCCGGTGCAGGAACGATTGATGTAAACATTGCCGGCGACCAATTCGGCTTTGATCCGCTCGATATTCGCGGGGCTGCGCGAGAAAAATCCCGCGGTCAGCGCGTAATCAATCCCGTTGGCCACCTCCAGCGCTTCGTCGAGATCGCGCACTTTGATCACGCTCAGGACGGGGCCGAAAATCTCGTCGCGCGCGAGACGGGCGTTCGGTTTGACGTCGATAAAAATTGTCGGCGGAACAAAGTAGCCCTCTTTAGGCACATCTTTCGCCTGGTAGGCGAGGGTCGCTTCTTTGCGTCCCGCTTCGATCGTCGCCAAAATCCGTTGGTAGGCCGCTTCGTCAATCACCGGCCCGACCGTGATGCCGGGTTCCTGCGGATTGCCCACGCGCAAACTGGCGGCGGCGGCCAGAAGCCGCTCCACCACCCGATCGTAATTTTCCTCAAGCACGATCAGCCGCGAGAGCGCGGAACATTTTTGCCCCTGGTAACCAAAGGCGGAGTAGACCGAATCGACGATCGTTTCATCGAGGTCGGCATCGGAGTCGACAATGACGGCGTTCTTCCCGCCCATCTCGCAAATGACGCGCTTTAATTCGCGCTGCCCGGGCCGCGTTTCGCCCGCCGCTTTCCAAATATGCAGTCCGACTTCGCGCGAGCCCGTGAAAGCGATGAGATCGACGTCCTTGTGATTCACCAAATGCTCGCCGATCACCGCGCCGTCGCCGTTGAGGAGATTGAGCACACCCTTGGGCACACCGGCTTCCTCAAACATTTCCATTAGAAGTGCGCCGCAGATGGCAGATTGCTCGGCCGGTTTCATGATCACGGTGTTTCCAGTGACGAGCGAGGCCGAGACCATCCCGCAGAGGATCGCGATTGGGAAATTCCACGGTGCGATGACGAGCGCGACACCGCGCCCCCAGTAATGCTGATAATTCTCCTCGCCCGCGACGTGCTGAGTGATGCGCGGCCGGCCAAGGATCCGCATTTGTTGCGCGTAAAAGAGGCAGAAATCCATCGCTTCGCGAATGTCGCCGTCGGCTTCGTCCCACGCTTTGCCGACCTCGAATACTTCCACCGCGCAAAGCTCGAACCGGCGACGCTCCATGATCGCGGCCAGGCGCTCGAGGAGCTGGGCGCGATGCTCGACCGAGGTGCGCGACCATTTGTCGAAAGCCGCCCGCGCCGCGCTCACCGCCCGCTCCGCCTCGGGAATGCCGGCTTCCGCCACGCTTCCCACGATCTCGTTAGGCGAACTGGGGTTGAGCGACGGCATCCATTTCCCGGTGGTGACCTTTTCGCCGTTGATCGTGAGTGGATACTGCCGGCCCAAACGGCCGCGCACTTCGCGCAATGCGGTCTTCATCTGTTCCTGGGTCTGGCGATGGACGAAGTTGACCATGGGGGCGTTTTCGTAGGTGTCACCCGGCGGGGTATCGAGCGAGAAGCCAGCCGCCGAATGGTAACCGTTGCGTTGCCCGTCGGGCGAGGCCTTCTCCGGCGTGATCAACTCCTTCGGATCGCGCAGCAACTGCGCGGGGGAAAGATTATCGGAGAACTTGGCCCGTAAAAACCCTTCGTTGGAAGTATTCTCGAGCAACCGCCTAACGAGATAAGACATGCCCGGAAGCAACTCACCGACCGGCGAATATTCCCGCACCCGATAGCCCATCTCGACGAGCGCGCGCTTGATCGGCCCGGCCATACCGTAAAGGAGCTGAAATTCGAAGCGGCTTTGGTCGATCCCGAGTTCCTCGGCATAGGCCATGGCGTGCGCAATGCTGCGCACGTTGTGAGAGCCGAAGGCGGCCGTCACGATTGCTTCGTTCTCGAGCAGAATTCGCGTGCACGCTTCGAAACAGGCGTCGCTCTCCGGCTTTTGCAGGTAGACCGGGCAGACCCAGCCATTTTGCGACGAGATAATTTTCTCGTAGTCCCAATAGGCGCCTTTGACGAGCCGGACGGCGAAACGCGTGCCGCGCTTGCGACCCCATTCGATCAGGTCCTTCAAATCACGTTCGGCGTCGCGGAGATAAGCCTGGACAACGATCCCGACGTGCGGCCAGTCCGCGAACTCCGACTCGGTGAAGAGCGCCTTGAAAAGATCGAAGGTGCCATTCTTCTGCGCGTAGCTTTCCATGTCGAAGTTGACGAAGGCGCCTACTTCCTTGGCCCGGCGTAGAATCGGGCGAAGCTTGGGCGCGAGATGCGCGATCGCCTCCTCCGGCGCGGCCGGATCCATCTGCGAGTAAAAAGCAGAGATCTTGAGCGACAGGTTAACCACCGGAAAGAGCTCGGGGTTTTTGCCTAACGGATCGGTCCAGCCGCGTGTTTCGCGCGCGAGTGTCTCGAGCAACTCCATGGCGCGGGCGGCGTATTCGTCCGCTTCTTTCTCGCTCACCACCGCTTCGCCTAACAAATCGACGGTGAATCCGATGTCCTCCTTGCGTTTCTTGCGCAGGGTCTTCATGACATCGGCGCCGTCCCGGCCGGCGATGAATTGTCGTGCCATCCCGGAAACGTTGCGGCGCAGAATAAAGGCAGTCAGCCACGGGAAGATACCGGCCGCGCGCAAGCCTGTCTGGAGCATGGGGATGAAGCTGTCCATCCCGCGAAAATATTCGCGCAAATGGGCAACGATATCGCCCGAGCGCCGGAGGGAGGCGAGGACGTCGACGAAGCGAAACATCTGCACCTTGAAGGTCTCGTCGCGCATCGAGAAGGCCATCATCTTTTGGTAAAAGCCGGCCTTGGTGAAAATCGATTCCGGGTGCTGATCGACCAGACCAAATATCTGTTGGCCGCGACGTTCCACGACAGCTTGCAGGGCACTCATGGGGCGAGGATAAAGCGGGGCGCACGTTTCGGCAAAGCGCGCGCTCTACGGACAGATCGATCCGCTGAGACAGCGGGCGCTACATCCGCAAAGGGATTCTTCCTCCAGGAGACGATCAGTCGAACGCCGCCATCCGAATCAAGGGGAAACCACTCTAGTCATGAAACTCCCTCAACGAATCAAGGAAGCCGGCGCCGCCGGATACATTTTACTTTGGCTGCTCGGGATTCCGCTCCCCATCCTTTTTGTCATCTTCCTGCTGCGTGGTTGCAGTTGAGTTGGCAAGGTAGCGGTAGGGCGCCTGGCGGGAGCCTTCCGGTGCGTGCAGACCCCGGTCCGTTCCCGACCAGGCGTTACTTTTCGTTAGGGCGTTTGCCGCCGCGCGAAATGTCGGCTACGGGTGCCCTCGATGCCGACCCGAGAGCGCTACGCGTTTGCAAGCGACAACACCGCCGCCGTTTGCCCGGAAGCCTGGGCCGCGCTGGCCGCGGCGAATCGTGAGCCCGCCGTCTCCTCTTACGGCGAGGACCCTTGGACGAAACGCGTCGCCGATCAGGTTCGCCAGATTTTCGAGACGGATTGCGAAACCTTTCTCGTCTTTAACGGCACCGCCGCTAACGCGCTCGCTCTCGCCCAATCTTGCCGCCCGTTTCACAGCGTGCTCTGTCACGAGCGCGCCCACATCGAGACAGATGAATGCGGCGCGCCGGAATTTTTTTCCGGCGGTTCCAAGCTGCACCGAATCACAGGCGCAAACGGCAAACTCGATTTGATGCACGCGGCCGATGTGCTCGCTCACCACATCGACGTGCACTCCTCGAAACCGCGCGTGCTCAGTCTTACTCAGGCGACGGAGCTGGGCACGGTTTACACTCCGGACGAGCTGGATGCGGTGTCCGCTTTTGCCAAAAAGCACGCGCTCGCCCTGCACATGGATGGCGCGCGTTTCGCCAACGCCGTGGCGTCGTTAGGCTGCACGCCCAGAGAGATCTCCTGGCAGCGCGGCGTTGATGTGCTCGTTTTTGGCGGAACGAAAAACGGGGCCGCGGCCGGCGAGCTGGTCATCTTTTTCGATCGCGCACTGGCGCGCGAATTCGATTATCGCGCCAAGCAGGCCGGACAACTGGCGTCGAAAATGCGCTTCCTCGCCGCGCCCTGGGCCGGGTTACTGACGGATGAAGTCTGGTTGAAAAACGCCCGCCACGCCAACGCCATGGCGAGTTTGCTGGCGGAGAAACTGCGCGCGGCCGGCCTCGGGCAGCTGGCTTTTCCCAGGGAGGCGAACGCTCTCTTTCTTCATTTGCCTAACGAGATCGCGGAGCAGATGCGCAGACGCGGATGGCAGTTCCTCAAATTCGTCGAGCCCGACATTTACCGGCTGATGTGCTCGTGGGCGACGACTGAAACTGAGATCGAGGAATTTGTCGCCGATTTCGTAACATAGCCATCTTGGCTGTCGGGTGGCGCGGGCATTCTACCCGGCGTTTCAGCAGCTTTGGGGGTGGCGCGGGGGGAAAACCCGAGCGGCCGGACAGGTTGGAAGCCTGTGTTACGCTTCGCCGGAATGGGCCCGCGCGATCTTCCGATTTACGAACTCGAAAACGAGATCGTGAGATCGCTCCGCGCCCAACCGCGCCTCATTTTACAGGCGCCAACCGGTTCCGGAAAATCCACCCAGGTGCCACAGATCCTGCTCGAACGTGGTCTCCTCGGCGCCGGCGAAGTCGTCGTCCTGCAACCGCGCCGCCTTGCCACGCGTCTCCTCGCCCGCCGGGTCGCTTTCGAGCGCAAAGGCCAGCTCGGCGACGAAGTCGGTTACCAGATTCGTTTCGAGAAAGTGGTCTCGAAAAAGACGCGCATCCGTTTTGTCACGGAAGGAATTCTCCTCCGCCAACTACTGCAGGATCCCGAACTGCGCGGCGTCGCCGCGATTTTGTTCGACGAATTCCACGAGCGCCATCTCTACGGCGACATCACCCTTGCGCGCA
>Ga0157374_10001748_pt1 | contig 18242 bp, 19 predicted proteins | sample M25metaG_FD_115308 | JGI IMG/M metagenome (GOLD analysis project Ga0157374, IMG submission 115308) | Miscanthus rhizosphere microbial communities from Kellogg Biological Station, Michigan, USA - M2-5 metaG | ecosystem: Host-associated > Plants > Roots > Rhizosphere > Soil | place: USA: Michigan...
AAAAGTATAACTATCAAGTAGTTATGGTTGGCCCACGTATAAAGCAATCTTGCCAATAGCCCGGCCGGATTCGCTGAGTGCATGTGCTTTGGCGATGTCGGCAAGTGCAAATTCGGCTCCAATTACGGGTCTGATTTTTTCAGCCTCGACGAGTTTCGCGAGGTTATCCAGGATTTCTGCATTTGGCCCTATAAAAAAGAAAACTCCCCTGGCTTTAAATTTAGTCGCAAGTGCTTCAGATGGTTGACCTACTGTAGATACCAATATGCCACCCTCTTTTAGAACCTGCCACGATAATTCCTGCGTTTTACCTCCGATAGTATCAAAAACCACGTCAATATTTTTCACTAGTGTTTCAAACGCCTGGCTTTTATAGTCGATTACTTCATCTGCACCTAACGCTTTTACCAAAGCTTCATTTTTTGAAGAAGTTGTTGTAATAACAAAGGCTCCTTTCGATTTGGCCAATTGAATGGCGAGCGTTCCCACACCTCCGGATCCCCCGTGTATCAATACCTTTTGACCGGCAGACAGTTTTGCATGAGTGATCAGCCCCTCCCATGCAGTAATACCAGCAAGCGGAAGAGATGCCGCTTCCACATGCGAAATGGTATTGGGTTTGCGCGAAATTTCCTTTTCATTTATTGCAACAAATTCTGCATAAGTGCCATTTCGGTTGGTAGCGGGCCGGGAATATACGGCATCTCCAACTTTGAATCTGGATACATCCTTTCCAACTGCCTCGACCACGCCCGAAACGTCCAGGCCTAAAATTAAAGGCATGGTGTAGTTGATCATTGTTTTCAAATAACCTTCCCTTATTTTCCAATCGACTGGATTAACGGAAGTGGCAACTGTTTTTACTAAAACATCAGTTGCACCTAAAGCCGGCATTGGTGCGTCCTCATATTTCAATTCAGTTGCCTTTCCATACTGATGAATTCTTACCGCTTTCATGGTACATAAGTTTTTGATTTAATTAAATTCTTTAGGTAACCTTTAAAAGTGCGAGCGTTTATTTCATATGACCATAACAGATGGATTACATAAGTAGCTAATTGTCTTACAGTTAAATCTAAATAAAAATAACTGAAAATACACAGCTCATTTCCAGCCTGTAATCATCAATCCTAACTAATAATCGTCCCTACATGATAATGAAACGGTCTTTTACTGCATTGTTGATAAGAAGTTTATCCGGCCGTTCTACATTATTTGGAATTGCAATTCTTCGAAAGAAGCGAGAAGGATTGTAATTGTTTGATTTTAGATAAAATACAATATTTTTTTCACCAATTACGATAGTGATACCCTGTTTTTTTACCTCTATTCTTTTTATTATTGAGTAGCTTTTCTATCGCAACCACATATGATTCTGATTAAAAACTGGATTTAAATTTTGGTTATCACAAATTCTTTAAACCATGACACAAGTAATTTCAAGAACAATAAAAGAAAGCATCAACCACTGGTGGATTTTCTTGTTAGTCGGCCTGATTTTGATCGTCACCGGTATATGGATATCATTGTCGCCGGCGACTGCGTATGTTTCGCTGAGTTTTCTTTTCGCGATCAACATATTCGTGACCGGCATTATGGAGGTGATTTTTTCGGTCATGTCAAGAAAATCAATGGAAGGGTGGGGGTGGACGCTCATCGGTGGATTGTTGGATATTGTTATAGGTGTTTACCTGTTAGCTTATCCATTACTAACGATGTCGGTGCTTCCCTTTATTCTCGGATTCTGGCTATTATTTAAAGGATTTTCCGCTATCGGGTTTGCCATTGACCTGAAATCATACGATGAATCCAATTGGGGAGTACTGTTAGCTTTAGGCATTATCATCTTGTTATTTGCGGGCATGGTACTGGCGGTTCCGGCGTTCGGGGTGCTAAACATTATTTTATGGACATCGCTATCATTTATTGCAGCCGGCGTTTTCAGGGTAGTGCTGGCATTCAGGCTAAAGCGATTGGCTTCATACAGGAAATGAAATGTACTTCAATCACACAAAATTATAACATTGCTGGGATGTCCATGACCATTCTTGTTGTCAATAATCTTGCATCAATGCACTGTACTCACTTGGTGTAAGTTTAGTTTTGGCCTTAAAAAAATAAGAGAAATAGACCAGGTTTTTGAATCCCAGATGGAAAGCTATCTCTTTTATCGACATTTCAGAACTGTGCAGTAGCCATTTAGCCTCCATTAAAACCCTCTCCTGGATGACTTCAAGTGCCGACATTTGGAATTGCTTTCTGCAAATGATGCCCAGGTAGTTCGAAGTGATGCAGAGTTGATTGGCATAAAAGGAAACTGATTTTTGCGTTTGGTAATGTTTTTCGACCAAAGAATGGAATTTATAAGACAGGGGATTGGAATGATCGGCGAGTACATCCCCAAATTTGTCCTTCGCCCACAAAATGATGGTAAGCACGATAAGGTGACATCTGGCGTCAATTAATTCAGTTAAAACGGCATGGGAATCTAATTCCGTTTTAATAGCCGAAAATTCCATATTTAGCTGCTTGAACGTTTTTGCATCGAGGTTCAATACACCATGCTTGATAAATTGCATAAAGGTATATTGTAAGTTTGATGAAAAGGTTTCGGTCAGAGCCCTGTTTATAATAAGTTGCTTCCCTTTGATATCAGGGCCGAATTGCCAATGATGGACCTGTCCCGGAGAAATCATTTGAACCTGCCTGGGTTTTATCGCGTAGTCGGCCGCATCGATCCGGCGGGTGCCGCTGCCTGCTTCAAATAAAAGCAGTACAAACGAATCACCTTTTGGGAATTGAATGTTTGTCAGGCTATCGAACTCATGATAAATAACGTAATCGTTGTCTTTCAAACTTTTAATTTTTGGATGTCAGAACATCGGTTCCGGGTTTTTCCCATCCAAATGAAATGATTGATTGGGTTTTGCCGGACTCCGTTTTAGAAATTAATACAGTCGATGGATAAACCAGATTTAAAATAACGCAAACCTGTATCCCCGAATGAAAGACCAATTGCTGTCAAATGAATCATTATCGACTGTTTTTTGTTGTGTTGAATTTTTTTTAAAGCTGTTTTATCCACCAGACCGGTCCCTGACGAAACCATCATTAAATTTAATGCTGGCATGGCTGCCGTTACAAAAGGGTTTGTTTTCCGAGGCGCCACATCGGCAGAGTGTCACTCTGTTTCGTATTTCATAATTCCAACCGTCGGCCGATTCAATATCAATTCTTCCCTGCACCCAGAGCGGCCCGCTGCAGCCGAGGGCGATGTCTTCGACTACACCAATCGCAGGCTCAAGCGGTTCTTCGATTTCTTTCCGCGTTTGCCTGTCATGTACGGTAAGACGCCCTGACGGACAATGCATGGCTTCTCTGATCACCATCCTGCGGGCCTCTGGATTATCTGTTTGTTCAATCAGGTTCCATATCTGGCCGGCAGGATCACAAAACCGGGCGAAGGCACACAGATTTTGCTGATCGCTTAAAAAGAGTGTTTGCCCGTCGAAGTTTTCGGCCTGCTGGGCGTAGGGAACACGGCTAGCCGTTTCTTTGCCATCAAAGCCAAATCGCTGATGACTTCCGTCGCAAAATGGCTTGTTGGCAGAGTGACCGCACCTGCATAGTTCATAGACGCTGGCAGTTTTGAATTTTTCACCTTTTCTCCAGTCCCATGATTCGCCCTGTTCATTAGGAACAATTTCCTGAATGAGTAATGGTACGTTCCCGTAGACCACATACGGGCCATTTTCACTGACGACAATGCGTTGAGCGCCGGAAGCAGCTTTTGGCTTATTCATTTTAACCCCTCCTTATAAATTCTACGATTCAAGATAAGATACCTGCGCACTAATCCTTTTCAATTAATTTAACTGAAATGTTTTTTTTATTCGTAGGATCGTTATCGCCTGATACAGCCTTTAAATAAAATGCCAACCTGAAATGATGTTCATTCATCAGATTCTTATTAAAAAAATGGCCTTCACGGAAATAATTATAAATTTAATTATTTAACGCCTTTTATTTGATTGTTTTTGGGTTTAACTTGGATGGATGTTGGTCGAAAAAATAAGTTGAACCTTATATAAATTTAATATTTGCGTTTTTGTTTTTAAGAATTATGCATTGACTTCTATACTACTGTCACCGTTTTCGATACCGTCGTAGTTTGAATAACAATGCAGATGTTGCTACATTTATCCATTAAATGCCGGATAAATCTTTGAAAAATAACAGCTATCTTGAGATGAGGGCGTATTTTACGAAAAACATATCCCAATCCTACACATAAATGTTAGTATGAAACAAGGGCCACAGAGCGTATTAGACTATCATGGCACTAACACTATTTTCTTAGTTTGGAACTTTAAAGAAAATATGGTTGTGAACGAAGCTTTCCGGCGTGTTTGTGCGCTCGTCATCAATTTGAACCATTCCGGCTATATCCGTTTTCCTGATACGGGTGCAAGTTGTGTGATGGGAATCGGGCATGATGCATGGACCCTGTTGGACCTTCCCGAGCCGCTTCCCAAAGAACTAAACAACTTTCTTCCGGTGATTGGAGAAAAACATACCGCTGTTGCGACTAAGGGCGACCTGCATTTTCATTTGCGCGGAAGCGACCGTAGCATTTGCTATGACATGGCATCGGCTATAACAAATGTACTGCAGCCTGTGGCCGATTGCGTGGAAGAAGTGCATGGCTTCCGGTACTGGGACGGACGGTCGATCTTGGGATTTGTAGATGGCACGGAAAATCCCGAAGGCGATGAACGGGCCTATTTTGGGCTGGTAAACGATGACGATCCTGCTTACAAAGGTGGCAGTTACGTTTTCGTGCAAAAATATATCCATGACCTGGATAGTTTTAGGGCTTTGCCGGTCGTGGAACAGGAAAAAGTTTTTGGAAGGTACAAGCAGAGCGATGTCGAAATGCCCGACGATGTCAAGCCGCAAAACTCGCATTCCGCGGTGGCCAATATAGGCGATGATTTTAAGATCATTCGCGATAATATGCCCTTCGGAAATATAGCGACGAATGAAATGGGTACCTATTTTATTGCTTATGCAAGCACTTTCAGCACAGTAAACAACATGCTCATCAGTATGTTTATTGGCAATCCGACCGGTAATTACGACCGGCTGCTGGACTTTAGTACTGCCAAAACAGGAAGCCTCTTTTTTGTACCCACGCTGGATATGCTGGATAGTTTTTCTTCGGGCGGCTCTGACGCACAGGCTGCGGATACCGCCGCTGTCATCACCAAAGATAAAGAGATAGCCGAAACGCAAACGAACGACGGTTCGCTTGGTATAGGTTCATTAAAAAAATAAAGAGAAAAACATGAACAATTTACACCGCAAACTTGCGCCCATATCCGAAGCGGCGTGGAATCAGATCGAGCAGGAAGCATCGCGCACCCTTAAACGCTATTTGGCAGCAAGGCATATAGTTGATGTGACGGAGCCCAAAGGTTTCGACCTGTCCGCAGCTGGCACAGGGCATATTCTTGCCATAGATTCCCCCGGCGATGAAATACAGGCTTCGCTGCGCCAGGTAAACCCAATCGTAGAATTTCGTGTTCCATTTGGCCTTACGCGCCAGGCGATCGACGACGTGGAGCGCGGTTCGCAAGACTCGGACTGGCAGCCGCTTAAAGATGCTGCCCGTAAAATCGCCTTTGCCGAAGACCGTGCCGTATTTGAAGGATTTGCAGCAGCCGGTATACAAGGTATACGCCGGGGCAGCAGTAATGCTGCGCTCACGCTTCCCGATAGTATAAAAAACTATTCCGACACTATAGCACAGGCCATAAACAAACTCAAACTTGCCGGGGTGAATGGCCCTTACGCCCTTGTGTTAGGCGCAGACGCGTATACCGCAGCAAGCGGCGGTAGCGACGAAGGTTACCCAGTGCTGCATCACATTCGTCAATTAGTGGACGGCGAAGTGGTTTGGGCACCGGCTATCCAGGGTGGTTTTGTACTTTCCACCCGTGGCGGAGATTTCGAATTGAGCATCGGCCAGGATTTTTCTATCGGTTACCTTAATCACTCGGATACCAATATTAACCTTTATTTACAGGAAAGTTTTACGTTTCAATTTTATACGTCGGAAGCTGTAGTATGCCTTGAACCGGCAAAAAAATAAGGTAATAAATGGGTTTAGTAATCACAACCTCATTCAAAGTGAGTGATGTGAGTGACCATATCAGGTAAAACTCAGAAGCAGATAGACCGCTTTTTTTATAACATCTTAGATTTGCTTTTCCAGGCAGCTTCGTTCTTTTTTTCGTAGTCAGTAAAAGCTTTTTTCAGGCCGATAAGCACCTCGGCAGAAACCTCAAAAAGCGCCTTGGCAGCCGGATCGTCCATTTTTAAAACGTCTCCCCGCAAATGGTTAATAAGCAAGGTAAACTCTTTTTTAACATTGGCTGTATGCTCAAGCGGGTTAGATGTGTTTTTGTTTTCCATGACATTATTGTTTTGAAGGTTTATTATTTAATCTGTTAATCATTTTATGATCATATATTTGTTAATCAGCGTTCCCCGCTCGTTAACTTTTTCTGAACTTAATAGTTTCAATTCGATGTCCAGCTTTTCCTCCGCCACCAGGTTACTGCCATATCCGAATATTTTCGGCTCCAGTGTCAGACAAAGCTCATCTATCAATTTTGCTTTTATAAAAGACGTTGCTACATGAGCGTCACCCGCGACTAACATTTGCTGGTACCCGGCTTTCTTGTACCGACTGAAAATTTCGGCTGGCGAGGCAGCGGTAAATTCCAATTGACCAACCACTTTATAAGATTGATATTTTTCCGGGTGGCTTGTCATAACGATCAGCAGATGCTTTTCAGAGGGTTTTATCGGGTCAACGTCAAAAGTACTGCTGCCGATCACGATTAATGGTGCATTGTCCCATGTTTGCTGGAAGTAACGTTTGTCCTGAGATGAGGTCCATTTCTTCACAATGGGGTCATCCCAACGGGTGGTTTTACCATCCAAGGTAGAAACAAAAATGAGCGTCGCCTTCATAAGTTTAACAATTAAATATTAATGAACAGCGCTTAAACCAGATTTTCTCCTTCTGTCACCTTTCAACTGTTGCCGCCTAACCGCGCCGGGGGTCTTAAGTGATTTAAAGGTAAACAGTTTACGCCTATGAACTTTACGCAGATAATGCGAGCATATGGTCAAGCAGGACGCGTTTACAATGCCAAACACCTGTTTTTTTCTTTAAAATGCAATGGCATTATTGCGTTTGGCGCCTTAAAAACTTTTCCGCATATCCGGCGCCGGCGGGCATGCGTGTTTGGGGTCATGCAATTTGCCCGCCGTTGGGCGCCACAGTAATATGAGTGATTTTATTTTAATGCCACCTTCGGCGTGCATGCTGGTTTATTTACAATATTAATCAATACAGTAAAAATGAAAATGAACCATCTGTGTCAAAAACGGTGAAAAGAATATTGAATTTTATATTTAACTTAATATCAGAGCAAAGCAATTATCAGCATGTGCTAAATTTGAATGTGGACGGACGACTGACTTAATCATTCTAAAAAAAACGACAATGAAAGACCTGGTCACTTTTGCCTTAACCGTATTTACAGGCTTCTTTGCAATCATGAATCCTATAGCAAACGCCCCTGTCTTCCTGAGCCTGGTACAAAATGAAGATCGGCCGTCAAGAAATGCGATCGCACGGAGAGCTACAATAACTGCATTTTTGATTGTGTGCGTATTTACGGTGGCCGGTAAATATATTTTCGACCTTTTTGGAATCACTATACCTGCATTCAAAATAGCGGGTGGTGTTCTGATCTTTTATGTGGGATTTGAAATGCTGATGTCTCAACAGTCAAAAATACACAGTGCCAATAATGCGGGGGACGATGATAACATAGCGATATCTCCGCTTGGTATTCCTATTCTTGCGGGTCCCGGCACGATTGTAACCGCTATGAATGATGCGACGCATGCAGATGTCATCCGCGTTTGCACGGTTGTGATTGTTTTTGCCGGGATTGCTTTTTTGAATTATCTCACTTTTGCTTCAAGTCAGTTTATCATACAAAAAGTAGGAGCGAACCTGATTACGGTGATAGGAAAGATAATGGGATTAATTTTAACAATAATTGGTACGCAAATGATTATGCAGGGATTGAAATTAACATTTGCTTAAATACATTCAATTTAATGCGGGCTTGCATATTAGGCCAGATTATTACCCGTTAAAACGTTACATAATGATTAGAGTGCATAATCGATATCAGTGTCTATGAAAAAAATTGTGGTTGTCGGCGGTGGCTTTGCAGGAGTCAATGCAGTAATGCAGCTTCAGAACCGGAGCGGGTTCAGTATCACCCTCGTGGATAAGAATAATTATAATTTTTTTCCACCTTTACTCTACCAGGTTGCCACCGGCTTTTTAGAACCTTCCAGCATCAGTTACCCTTTCCGCCGCTTTTTAAGAAAAATGTATAACGTACATTTCAGGATGGGGGACCTCATTGAAATATTGCCGTCACAAAACAGGATACGTTTGTCTAACGGCGAGGTCAGCTATGATTATCTCATTCTCGCCACAGGTGCTGAAAGTAATTTCTTTGGACTGGAGAATGTCAGGCGAAACGCTTTGCCGATGAAAACCTTGAGCGATGCGTTATCTATGCGAAATACTCTTTTAAGCCGTCTCGAGGAAGCCAGTCGAAGCGAAAATAAAGATGCGATAAAGAAACTTGTTACCATCGTTGTCGCCGGCGCGGGTCCGACCGGGGTAGAACTTTCCGGAATGTTCGCAGAAATGCGAAAAAATATCATCTTAAAAGATTACCCGGAACTTTCGGGAACGAATGCCGGGGCCATTTACCTGATTGACAGAACAGAAGCAGTTTTGGGGCCGATGTCTGAAAAGGCTCAGAAATATTCGTATGAAACCCTGAGGAAAATGGGCGTAATCATCAAACTTGGGGTAGGAGTGAGCGATTTCTTAAACAATGTCGTCACGCTGTCCGATGGCACTACTATAACAACTGCGACGCTGATCTGGACGGCGGGTGTTACCGCAAAGACATTTGAAGGGATTCCGCAAGAGGTCTATGGCAGGGGGAGGCGCATGCAGGTAGACGCGTTTAACCGGATTGAAGGATATGAAAATATTTTCGCCATTGGTGACACCTGTATTCAAACTGCGGATCCTGCGTTTCCCAATGGACACCCACAACTAGCGCAAGTTGCTATACAGCAGGCAAGATGTTTAGCCGGCAATCTTAAGCTGGAGTTGTCTCCGGAAGCGAACGGGAAACCCTTTCGTTATAACGATAAAGGCGCCATGGCCATTATCGGCAGTCATAAAGCAGTTGCCGATCTCAACAAACCGAAATGGTTCTTTGATGGTATTATTGCCTGGTTAATCTGGCTGTTCATACATGTCATGTCTTTACTTAGTTTCCACAATAAATTAAGGACGCTTTATAACTGGATGGGCGCATATTTTACTAAAGACCGGTATTTCCGGATGATCATTCGCCCCGGCGACCAGGAGCATGCATAGCCTAAATAAGGGGCCTGCCGTCCCGGCTGCGTCGCAGGAAAACTCCGTGGTGTAGATTTTCAACTCTCCAGTTTACTAGCTTCTATTGAATCGAGCAAACCGCCGCCTGACCTGATCAGAAGATTGTCCAGATCAGTAAGCGTAATGGGAAGCCTGGTAACTTGTTCCGCCTTTACAATATGAATCGCGCCACCGCCGAAAATAGTGCTGTTTGGGAAAAACACGACATTGTGATCTGCCATTTCCTGAACCAAAATACCTAATTGCCGGGATTCCGCCCACTGAACCAGTACGGGCAACCCATCATTTTGCTTAACGTGCAGTTTTTCCTCCATCATAGATTTCAGAAAGTCATAACCCGGCATCAGATCCAGAACCTGGTGTTCAATCCAGTTTTTCGCGCGGCTGAGCAGCGCGATATGAACCAAAATCCCTAGCGCAAAAATGAAAGCCAGCAGTAATACAATGACAAGAGGAAGGAGCAGCAGCAAGCCGCCATGTTTATCTACCCACGGATTTTTTTGTGCTGTACCGACAAAGGTCAGAATTCCACTTATCGCCCCGCTGAAAACCCAGCCAAGTGCGACAAGCGGAATCAGAAATATGATGCCATTGATAAATGTATTGCGGATAATACCACTGGTTTGACGTAGAATACTCATAGAATTAACGTTTTAGCGTGTGCAAAGTAATCGAACGCGGTATTCGGCCCGGAAACACAATTCGTTCATTCATCGGTTTATTGGCTAACACTATCTTTTTGGGAGCTTTTTTTTGCTGACTTTTCCGGTGCTTCATTTTTAAAGATCACCTTATTATCGTGTGCGTCAACCAATATCGGATAATCACGGTTGACATCACCGTTGATGATTTTCTTGCTAAGCTCATTGACGATCTCTCTTTGAATTAACCGTTTCAACGGACGCGCGCCAAACTGTGGGTCATAACCCTGCTCTGAGAGGAACCCCAGCGCGTCCTTCGTAAATTCTAATTTGATACCACTCGGCTTCAACATGTTTTCCAATTGCTTCAACTGAATTTTTAAAATACTGGAAATATCTCTCCTTAACAAAGGATGGAACATGATGATCTCGTCGACGCGGTTCAGAAATTCCGGGCGAATGGTTTGTTTCAACAGGGTCATTACCTCTTCCTTCGCTTTTTCGGCTGCCTGGTCTATGTTTTTTTCAGTCACGCCTTCAAATGCCTCCTGAATCAAATGACTGCCGATATTGGTTGTCATGACAATAATTGTATTCTTAAAATTCACCACCCGGCCCTTATTGTCAGTGAGCCGCCCATCGTCCAACACCTGCAGCAAAATGTTCCATACATCCGGATTGGCCTTTTCTATTTCATCCAGGAGCACTACGCTATAAGGTTTGCGTCTGACAGCTTCTGTAAGCTGACCGCCTTCTTCGTAACCCACATAACCCGGAGGAGCGCCTACCAGGCGGCTGACGCTGTGTTTTTCCTGATACTCGCTCATGTCAATTCTGGTCATCATACTTTCATCATCGAAGAGATATTCAGCCAAAGCCTTAGCGAGTTCGGTTTTGCCTACACCTGTAGTACCCAGGAAGATAAATGAACCAATGGGTTTTTTAGGGTCGCTAAGTCCCGCACGGCTGCGGCGTATGGCATTGGCAACAGCGGTGATCGCTTCTTCCTGCCCGATTACCCGGCGGTGTAAGTGACCTTCCAGGTGCATCAGTTTTTCCTTGTCGCTTTGCAGCATCTTACTGAGTGGAATGCCTGTGACTTTGGCTACGCTTTCAGCAATATCCTCGGCATCGACTTCCTCTTTCAGCAGTCGCTGCTCGGAATTTTCGTGCAGTTCCTTTGTATATTTTTCGATGTTTGCTTCTTCGTCTTTGATTTTACCATACCTGATCTCCGCCACTTTGCCATAGTCCCCGTTGCGTTCCGCCTGCTCGGCCTCGATTTTATAATTTTCGATACGCGATTTCCCGGTCTGTATTTTATCCACCAGCCCTTTTTCTTCCTGCCATTTAGACTTCAGGGCGTCCCGTTCCACATTTAGATTAGCCAGGTCAGCAGCAAGGCGGTGTAGTTTCTTTTCATCTTTGTCCCGCTTGATGGCCTCTCTTTCTATCTCCAACTGTCTGATGTGGCGGTTAAGCCTGTCCAGTTCTTCCGGCATGGAGTTCATTTCGAGTTTAAGTTTGGCAGCACTTTCATCGATGAGGTCGATGGCTTTGTCGGGCAGATAACGATCTGAAATGTATCTTGACGAAAGCTCAACCGCTGCAATAATTGCATCGTCTTTGATGCGCACATGGTGATGGGCCTCATATTTGTCTTTTAACCCTCTCAATATAGAAATAGCATCCTCCACGGATGGTTCATCTACAATCACCTTTTGAAACCTCCGCTCAAGCGCCTTATCTTTCTCAAAGAATTTCTGGTATTCATTCAGCGTGGTTGCTCCGACGGCCCTGAGTTCGCCACGGGCCAGTGCCGGCTTTAAAATGTTTGCCGCATCCATGGCTCCCTCGCCTCCGCCGGCACCCACCAGGGTATGAATCTCATCGATAAATAAAATAATCTCCCCCTCACTGCCCGACACTTCATTGATAACAGCCTTTAACCGCTCTTCAAATTCGCCTTTGTATTTTGCGCCTGCGATCAGCAAACCCATATCCAGCGCATAGATGATTTTTGATTTAAGGTTTTCCGGAACATCACCGTTGATGATGCGATGAGCGAGGCCTTCAACAATAGCTGTTTTACCCACCCCGGGCTCCCCAACCAGTATCGGGTTGTTTTTTGAACGGCGACTCAAAATGTGTAAGGTCCGGCGAATTTCTTCATCTCTTCCTATTACCGGGTCCAATTTTCCCTGGCGCGCCAAATCATTCAAATCCTTTGCGTATTTTTTTAATGCATTGAATTCCTGCGATGCCGTTTGAGACGTGACAGCACCTCCCTTACGCAGTTCTTTAATGGCGCTGATCAACCCTTTTTCGGTCAGACCCACGTCTTTCAGGAGCTTTGCACTATCATCATTGCCCTTTAAGATGGCCAGCAGCAGAACCTCGGGCGTGACAAATTCGTCATGGAACTCTTTTATGGACGCCCCCGCCCGAAGAACAGTATTATTGGCATCTTTGCTGATATTTTGTGCAGGATCCCCGCTGACCTTAGGCAGCCGGGAGATCATCTCCGCGAGTTTTGTTTTCAGCAAATTGAGGGTAACGTTATTCTTTTTTAATAAAAAGTCAACCGGTGAATCTTCCTGGTCAACCAACGCTTCCAGAATATGAGCGGTTTCAATACTGGGGTTTTGGGCGTTAAAGGCAAGCTGTTGTGCCTCTTGAACGGCCTCCGACGCTTTCACGGTGAAATTTCCTAAATTCATAATTTTAATAAATTATCAATGCCTTTGGTTAATTAAGTTACTACTAAATTTTCAATTACAGCGACAACCCTGCAGCCTTTATTGGGGAAAAAATCCGGACGCTCCCGAACGGCGCCACGATGGTCCAATGCATCCGTAGGGTCGGATTTATCCGAAATATAAGCTTCGGAGCGTGCACGGTGTTGTAATCATAATTTGACATCATTAATGACGAGCTCATTACAATATTAAAGAATAATCAAATGAGCATTTCGGGCCATACTATCGAAATCGGTGAATATATTATCGATAAGTGTGTAAGTTGCCCATAGGTTGACGCGGCCTGAGGTTAAAAAATAAAATAGTTATGGCAAACTGAAGTGCAAATCGACAGGTTGAAAAATTAAACGGGTAGCAAAAGCAAAAGCCGGGCCGGATATGCTGCGGGCCCGGCTGGCTGGTTGTGAGCTGGAGCTTTTTATTTAGTCGGGCGATCATAGCGGCACCTTTCAGGTTAACGGTAACCAGGCAGGATAGACCATGCTTAAAGGGTCAGTTCGGTGTGAAAGCTGCCGCTAGACCGACAACATTGCAAAAATGGACGGTTAATGGGCGTTCTTTTTGTCGCTTATTCCATTGCGCAATAGCTGCGCGGTGGTTTGAATTTGCTCCAACGCTTTATTTAACCGTGCTTCGGCAGCATCGTTTCCCGCGAAATATTTGTCTGCTTCAGCTTCGGCAATGGCCATTTCCTCCTTAAGCTCTCTCATCTTTTGCAGGTTATAATTATCAAAATTTTTCATAATGTTAAAACATAATGTTAAAATTAACTGATGATATCAAATAGCGCAATAGCAGCTTCTGTTCGCGTATATCGAAATCCGTGATAAGAATATCGGAAATACTCATTACCTATTTGGTATTCAAACGCTTGAAATTAATGCGGAATACTGCCGGATAAATAACAACCGGCTGCTTTCCATAATTAATACGATTAAGCGTTAACAATGCTGCATCAAATCACGGTATTCACTTGGCGTCAGCGTTGTTTTCGATCTGAAAAAATAAGAGAAATAGACCAGGTTTTTGAATCCGAGGTGGAAGGCTATCTCTTTTATCGACATTCCCGAACTATGTAATAACCTTTTTGCCTCCAGCAAAACCCGCTGCTGGATCATTTCAAGCGCAGACATGTGGAATTGTTTTCTGCAAATGATACCTAGATAGTTGGAAGTGACGCAAAGTTGGTTGGCATAAAAGGAAACTGATTTTTGCGTACGGTAATGCCTTTCAACCAGGGAATGAAATTTATACGATAAGGGATTTGAATGATAGGCAATAATATCGCCGAATTTATTTTTTGCCCAAAGGGTTACCATTAATGCGATCAGGCGGCACCTGGCGTCAACCAATTCCGTAAATACAGCGCGGGAATTTAATTCCGTCTTGACGGCCGAAAATTCTGAATTGAGCTGTTTGAATGTTTTTACATCAAGGTTTAATAAGGCATGCTGGATAAATTGGGTAAAGGAATATTGCAGTTTTGACGAAAACGTTTCGGTAAGGGCCCGGTTAATGATGAGTTCCTTCCCCTTGACGTCAGGACCGAATTGCCAGTGATGCACCTGCCCCGGCGAAACCATTTGAACCTGTCTGGGTTTTATCGCATAATCGGCAGCGTCTATCCGGTGTGTGCCGCTGCCGCTTTCAAATAAAAGTAAAACGAAAGAGTCGTCCTTGGGGAATTCGATGTTCTGCCCGCTGTCGAATTCGTGATAAATAACGTAATCTTTTCTTTCGAATTCAGCATTTTTTACAGCCGGAGCATAATTTTTTAGTTTTTTCCTCATTAAAATAAAATAGTTGATCGGGGCGTACCCATTTCGAGTTGGTATAATTGGTTGATAAGTCAGATCTATGCTTAAATATGCTTAAATATGTTTTAAACTTGTATCTTTTTTTTATAAAGAATACGGGTATTGGCATGGTTTATCAGCGTGGCATACCGGAATGTGCATTGCAAATAAGCCCGGCTTCTTTATTTGCTTTTACCGGCCCGATTCGTTCTTCAATCTTTTAATCTCACGTTGCAGTTCCTGCACCCGGCTCAATAAATGGGTAATGGCTTCCAGCCCTTCCATATTGATATCCAGATCATAATGAAGATGAATGAATTTTTCAAAATCGGCAAGCTGTTCAAAGTCAACCATGTAACTTTTTCCCGATTTCCTCAACTCCATTAAGCCATGATCATTTAACGAATACACAAACGTTGTTTCGACCTCGTAAAAGATACATAATTGGTCAACTGATATCATTTTTTGCGCAGCCATATTTATCTCTTTTGATGCTCTTCAGCCAGCTGTTTAAACAATTCCTTTTCTTTCTCTGAAAGGTTTTTAGGGATTTTTACCTGATAGGTAACATAGAGGTCTCCGTAAACACCTTCTTTTTTGTAAAAAGGGACCCCTTTGCCTTTTAACCGGACTTTCGTGCCGTTCTGGGTCTCCGGAGCAACTTTTAGCTTGACGATTCCCTCTACGGTCTTGATCATTTCTTCGCCTCCCAATACAGCTTTGAATAAATCCAAAGGCTGCTCGGCATACAAATCATTTCCTTTACGGACAAAATCCGTATTGTTATGGATCGTGAAAGTAATGTAGAGGTCCCCGTTAGGTCCGCCGTTCTGGCCCGGCGCACCATATCCGGAGATCTTGATTTCCTGGCCGTCTTCAATACCGGCAGGAACGGTCACCCGGATATTTTTTCCGTTTATGGTAAACGTTTGTTTATGGGTCTTGAAAATATCAGTCAGATTCAGTTCAACTGATGCCCGGTAGTCCTGACCCTTAAAGCGCGTCTGCCGGCCTCTGCCGCCTCCATGGCTGCCGAACATCGATGCAAAAAAATCCGAGTAGTCACCGTCGTCGCCTGCAAAGGAATAATATTGGCCGCCCTGGTTCTGCCCGAAAGGATCCCCATACGCGCGTCCCTGCGATTGCTGCTGGCGGCGTGCCTCCTCATATTGCTCTCCGTGTTTCCAGTCTGCACCGTACTGATCATATTTTTTCCTTTTTTCAGGGTCACTCAGCACTTCGTTGGCTTCGTTGATTTGCTGAAAAAGCTTACCGGCCTCGGGGTTATTGGGATTCAGGTCCGGATGGTGCTTGCGCGCCTGCTTCCGGTACGCCTTTTTTATATCGTCCGTAGAGGCTGTCTTATCTACGCCTAAAATCTTATAGTAATCAACGTATTCCATTCGTCCAAAAAAATAGCGGGCCTATTTATTTTTTATATATAAATTAACTTATATTTTAATTATTGGGCATTTGTATTGTATGAATAATACTTGCGCCTCACACTATCGTAACTAAGATTCATAATGGTACCTTCCCGTTAATATCGATTTGTTTCATTCAAAAATTGACTTGATAGCCGCCGGAATTCTTAATTAGGACTTACCATCCTTAAATATTTTAATTTATAAGAGGTGTTTTCCTTTATTAAATTTATTCATAATTTTATTAATATATTCATAAAGAAAATTAAAACAATACCCTGACAGCGACGAGTTTATCAGTTCCAAACATACCCCACCGCTGCCCCAACGCCATGCCGAAGTTAGCAAATGGTGTTTTAAACTAAATGCCGAAAAAGCCTTATAAATGATTTGTGATAATAAATTCACAGTATTCGACAGTTTTACTATCAAGTCGTCTTTTGAATATTAATTATTATTGCATTAACCGAAGTAATTTAAATTTATCTGTACTGATTTCATGGTTTTCCGGTTAATCAACCCCGCTGGTTAATCTATGTTATCGGAAATGTCGTTAGCCAATGTGGGGTGTTTTTGCAACAGGCAAATCCATTCAACTTACACCGTACTTATTTACAAATCAATGAAGGGAAAGAGTTTTAATTAATTATTTGTTCACTTAATCATTTAATGTTATGGGAAAAATTATTGGCATTGACCTGGGAACCACAAATAGTTGTGTTGCAGTAATGGAAGGCAACGAACCCGTAGTGATTGCCAATGACGAAGGGCGTCGTACAACGCCTTCTGTTGTTGCATTCTTAAAAAACGGGGAACGTAAAGTGGGTGATCCCGCCAAAAGGCAGGCGATCACGAACCCGCAAAACACGATCATGTCTATCAAACGCTTTATGGGACGTCGTTTTGATGAAGTAACAGAAGAGATCAAACATTGCAGCTATAAAGTCGTACGGGGTGAAAATGACACGGTACGTGTTGATATCGAAGGGCGCTTATATACGCCGCAGGAAATCTCCGCAATTATCCTGCAAAAAATGAAAAAGAATGCAGAGGACTACCTCGGACAGGAAGTAACTGAAGCGGTCATAACCGTGCCGGCTTATTTTAATGATGCGCAACGCCAGGCAACGAAAGAGGCCGGTGAGATCGCTGGCTTAACTGTGCGCAGGATCGTAAATGAGCCCACAGCGGCGGCATTGGCTTACGGGCTGGAGAAAAGCGACAAAAGTCACACGGTCGCCGTATTTGACCTTGGCGGCGGTACCTTTGACATCTCCGTGTTAGAGTTGGGGGACGGCGTTTTTGAAGTAAAATCGACCAATGGTGATACCCATTTGGGCGGCGATGATTTCGACAAGGTGATCATGGACTGGCTGGCCGACGAATTTAAAAAGGATGAGAATATCGACCTGCGCAAAGACCCAATGGCTTTGCAACGTTTAAAAGAGGCTGCTGAAAAGGCAAAGGTTGAACTGTCTTCAGCCACGGAAACAGAAATCAATCTACCGTATGTAACGTCGGTAGACGGCGTGCCTAAACACCTGGTTAAGAAGCTGACCAGGGCAAAATTTGAAAAAATATCGGACAGCCTTTTCTCCCGTTGTTTGAAACCATGTGAAACTGCGCTCAAAGACGCAAAAATGAAACCGGCAGATATCCAGGAGGTGATCCTGGTCGGCGGCAGTACCCGTATTCCCAGGGTGCAGGAGATCGTTGAGAAATTTTTTGGCAGGAAACCCAATAAAAGCGTTAACCCTGATGAAGTGGTTGCACTGGGTGCCGCTATTCAGGGCGGCGTTCTTACCGGCGATGTAAAAGATGTGGTTTTACTCGATGTTACCCCTCTTTCTTTAGGGATCGAAACCATGGGTGGTGTCATGACCACACTCATTCCGGCAAATACCACTATTCCAGCTAAGAAATCGGAAATATTCTCTACCGCAGCAGACAATCAACCGGGGGTACAGGTCCATGTATTACAAGGTGACCGTACCATGGCCAGCGATAATAAAAGCCTGGGTATTTTTAACCTTGACGGC
>Ga0157374_10001750_pt1 | contig 18236 bp, 20 predicted proteins | sample M25metaG_FD_115308 | JGI IMG/M metagenome (GOLD analysis project Ga0157374, IMG submission 115308) | Miscanthus rhizosphere microbial communities from Kellogg Biological Station, Michigan, USA - M2-5 metaG | ecosystem: Host-associated > Plants > Roots > Rhizosphere > Soil | place: USA: Michigan...
CCATCGTTACCAAAAGCAGCGGCTGATTCAGCGCGTGCCGAATCCCATGCCGGTTCAAATTCTTCGTCTTTCCAAACCTGGCGCATGCCGCGGCCACCACCACCGGCAGTTGCCTTCAGTATCACCGGGTAACCGATCTTATTCGCCAGCGCAATACCTTCCTTCACGTCAGTCAGCAGACCTTCCGAACCGGGAATGGTAGGTACCCCTGCCTTTTTCATGGTCGCTTTGGCCGAAGCCTTGTCGCCCATAGCATTGATCTGGTCGGCGGTAGCACCTATAAACTTGATGCCGTAATCGGCGCAAATAGCCGAGAACTTGGCATTTTCCGAAAGGAAGCCATAACCCGGGTGGATCGCATCCGCGTTGGTCAGCTCGGCCGCCGAAATGATATTGGGAATATTGAGGTATGAATCTTTGCTTGGGGGAGGACCTATGCAAACCGCCTCGTCGGCGAAACGCACATGCAGGCTGTCCCGGTCAACAGTGGAATATACAGCTACGGTCTTAATGCCCATTTCCTTACACGTGCGAATAACACGAAGGGCAATTTCACCACGGTTAGCTATGAGTATTTTCTTAAACATGGATTTTCAGTTAAATGTTGATTGAGTTGACCGGTTTGAATAAGTTGAACTGCTCACTTAATCAACTCAATCAACCACTCACTTAATTAAACAGGTTCAACCAAAAACAGCGGCTGGTCGTACTCAACCGGCGAAGCGTTGTCAACCAGCACCTTTACAATGCTGCCCGAAACTTCCGACTCGATCTCGTTGAAAAGCTTCATTGCCTCAATGATGCAGATCACCTTGCCTTCGGTCACCTCGTCGCCAACATTCACAAACAATGGTTTGTCCGGTGATGCCGAGCGATAGAAGGTGCCTATCATTGGCGATTTGATGGTAATATATTGCGACGTATCGGCAGCCGGGGCAGCAGCGGGTTGCGCGGCAGGCTGGGCAGCCGGTGCTGCGGCTGGTGCCGGAGCGGCTGCCAATGCAGGTGCCTGGGTTGGAACCGTTGCGGTAACATACGTCGGCGCCTGGTCTGTTTTTATGGTGATCTTGAAATCTTTCTGTTCAATCGACACTTCATTTACCCCCGATTTTGAGACAAATCGTATGAGGTCCTGAATCTGTTTGATGTCCATAGAGTTGGAATTGGTTTGAATGAGAATTGTTCTAAGTTATAGCTTAATGTGCAGATGTGCAAATGGGCACCCGTACACAAGTTTATTTAGTCAGTTAGTTAATTAGGGATAGCAAAGTAACAAAACATATTTAATAAAGTTCAAAATCCCTTTATAACATTTGGCATCAGTACGCCCACTTCAGGTATACCGAACCCCAGGTAAACCCACCGCCAAAAGCCGCCAGTATCAGGTTATCGCCTTTTTTAAACTTGCTTTCCCATTCCCACAAGCAAAGCGGGATAGTTCCATTGGTCGTATTGCCGTAACGCTCAATATTCACGATCACCTTATCGGCGCTCAAACCGGTACGGTTAGCCGTAGCATCTATAATGCGTTTATTCGCCTGGTGCGGCACCAGCCAGGCCACATCTTCTGATTCCAGGCTGTTGCGTTCCATTACTTCGGCAGCTACGTCGGCCATATTGGTTACTGCGAATTTAAACACTGTAGTTCCCTCCTGGTAAGCGAAGTGCTCATGCGCATCCACCGTCTCATGCGTAGCCGGTTTCAGCGAGCCGCCTGCCTTTTGGTGCAGGAACGCCCGGCCCGAGCCATCACTTTTCAATATCGAATCGATCACGCCGTTGCCTTCTATATTCGGCTCCAGTAAAACCGCACCGCAGCCGTCACCAAAAATAATACAGGTAGCACGGTCCTGGTAGTTGATGATGGACGACATCTTGTCGCCGCCAACAACCAATACCTTAGCATGCTTACCACTTTCGATGAATTGTGCGCCGGTGGTCAAACCGAAAATGAACCCCGAGCAAGCCGCCTGCAGATCAAACCCCCAGGCATTTTTTGCGCCGATCTTGTCGGCCAAAATATTCGCCGTAGCCGGGAAAGGCATGTCAGGTGTGGTAGTACAAAAGATAATGAGATCGATCTCTTCGGCTGAAATGCCTCTTTTCTTCAGCAAACCTTCCACGGCTGGTACCGCCATGTCCGACGTTGCCAGGCCTTCGCCTTTCAGAATGCGTCGTTCTTTAATTCCGGTACGTGTGGTTATCCACTCGTCGTTGGTGTCCACCATGGTTTCCAGTTCGTGGTTGGTGAGCACGTATTCTGGTACATATGCGTTAACAGCCGTGATAGCGGCGTATGTTTTGGTCATTTTTGAATAGTAGAATTACTGGAAAGCGCTTTTGATCTGGTCGACAAGGCCGCTCGCAGCCATATCCCTGGATAAAAGCACCATATTTTTGATGGCCTCCGGGCTCGAAATGCCGTGCCCAACCACAACCGGCGCATTGATACCCAGGATAGGGCTGCCGCCGTATTGTTCGTAGTTGAAACGGGCAAAAAATTCGTCGTTGATTCTCTTTTTGAGCGATATCACATAAAAGGATTCGGCCATCTTCAGCGCTACGTTACCCGTAAATCCATCGGCGACATACACATCCGCGATGTCACTGAACAGGTCGCGGCCTTCGATATTACCTACAAAGTTGAACTTGCCGCTTTCCTTCATCATCGGGTAGGCTGCCTGGCAAAGCGCGTTGCCTTTTTCTTCTTCTTCACCAATGTTCAGCAGGGATATGCGCGGGTTGCCCATGCCATAAACTGCTTCAGCAAATATGCTGCCCAGTATCGCAAACTGTAAAAGGTATTCGGGTTTGCAATCAGCATTGGCGCCTACGTCGAGCAAAAGTCCAAAGCCCCCGGATAGTTTGGGAACATTGGTGGACATAGCGGGGCGCAAAACCCCTTCGATCGTTTTTACGCTGAGAACCGATCCAACCAGCATCGCCCCGGTATTACCTGCAGACGAAAAGGCATCAATCTTGCCCTCTTTGAGCAATTGAAACCCTACGCTAATACTTGAATCTGCTTTTTTGATTACTGCTTTGGCAGGATGCTCGCCCATCTCGATCACCTCGGTCGTGTGCACGAACTCAAAGTGATCTGCGCTGTAACTATGCTCGCGAAGAATAGAAAAAGCTACGTCCTTATCGCCGATAAGAACAAGCTGCTGGCCTTCAGGCAGTGTTTTTTGGGCTTCTATCGCCCCTAAAACTGTTGCCTGCGGGGCGAAATCTCCGCCCATAATATCCAAGCCAATCTTCATCGCGGAAAATTAAACTTAGGCAGTTGCAGCTTTCTCTATCAGGAGCTTTCCGTTGTAGTAAACGTTACCGTCAACAGTATACGCTCTGTGTGGCAGGTGCACCGCACCTGTGGTTTTGCAAGTGGTTAAAGTTGGAGCCTCAGCTTTGTAATGCGTTCTGCGCTTAGCTGTTCTCGATTTCGAAAATTTCCGTTTTGGATGTGGCATACTTCCTAAAAATTATATCATTTAATATTCTTCAAGGCGTCCCAACGTGGGTCCGACTTATCATTCTGGTCGTCGTCGCCTTCCAGCGCTTTCAACCTTCCCAGCATTTCCTTATCACAGTAAGGAGTGTTACCTGCGTCGTTGCAAACCGAAATAAACGGCACCGCAACGTTCACATATTCATATATCAACCCTGCTACATTGATGTCGTGATCGTTCTTCGTCAGGGTAATAATTTCTTCGTCTTCATCAACCGCTTCTTCGCTGAACTTGGCTATCTGCTGCTCGCGAATATCCACTTGCTGCGGAAATTCGGACAGGCATTTGTCACACGTAAGCCCGACGTTGCCGGTGATGTGAAAATCCAGGATCAGCATAGTTTCCTGTCTATCCATATTGATATGGCATTTCAGATCGGCCTTTTTTACCAGCGAATAGTCATATTCATCAAAAAAAGCGTTGCTGATCTCATAGTCAAAATCGTGTTTTCCCAGCTTAAGACCGGTGAACGGAATTGAATATGTTTTTAGCGATTTCAATGAGCGATAATTAGCCCGCAAATGTAGGGAAAAATTGTGAATGTGGAAAAAAAAGTTGAATGTTGGTAGTTGAGGGGGTGTAGTGGGTGAAATGGCTGTAAAAGTTTAGCGGGATATACCCACTTCAACCATTACAACCTCTACAACTAAAGTCAATCCCTATCCCTGCTCAATTTCGAAATCACCAGCGGATTCTCCGTCAGCACTTCCATCTCCCTGCGGCGGCGGACGATATGAATTGCGGTAAACAACGCCTCGCGGAATGAGTCAGCTGAGGCTTCATTTTTTCCGGCGATATCATAAGCTGTGCCATGATCGGGCGAGGTGCGCACGAAATTGAGCCCGGCAGTAAAGTTGACGCCGGAGTCGAATGCCATTTGTTTGAAAGGGATCAGCCCCTGGTCGTGGTACATGGCCAGCACGGCATCAAATTTCTTGTACGAGCCATTGGCGAAAAAGCCATCGGCAGGGTACGGCCCGAAGGCAAGAATATCATTGGCCCTGGCTTCATTAATAGCAGGGATGATAACCTTTTCCTCTTCATCGCCGATAAGGCCGTTATCTACAGCATGCGGGTTCAGCCCCAACACCGCGATCTTTGGACGTTGTATCCAGAAATCCTGCTTCAGGCTTTCACTCATCAGCTTTAGCTTGGCCAATATTTTTTCGGTCGAGATACTTGCGGCAACTTTATTCAGCGGGATGTGACCGGTTACCACGCCAACCTTCAGGTCATCGCTCACCAGGAACATCAGCACATCGGACGCGCCTGCGCGTTCCTGTAAATATTCGGTATGCCCGGGGAACTTGAATTCCTCGCTTTGGATATTGTCTTTATTAATAGGAGCTGTTATCAACGCATCGATATCGCCCCGAACGAGGTCGTCGGCCGCGCGCTGTAAGGATAAGAAAGCATATTTACCGCCGTCCGGGGTTACGGTGCCAAGATCGATCTTCACATCCTCTTCCCAGCAATTGATCATATTGGCTTTTTTGTGCTGCGCCTGCGAAGGGCTGTTGATCACATTAAAATTCAATTCATGCCCCTCCAGGGTCCGGCGATGGAACGACGCGACTTTCGTCTGCCCATACACGATCGGCGTACAGTAATCAAATATCTTTTGGTCGGCCAAAGTTTTGATGATCACCTCCATCCCGATGCCGTTCACATCACCAATACTTATGCCTATTTTCAGTTTCTCGCTCATGGTTTGTTTTACGTTCTACGTTGAACGTTTTACGTTCTGATCCGGTACTTACGTACAACGTATAACGTCCCACGTACAACCTTCACAAAGATGCAAATAAAAGAATTAGGCTTATAAATTCCTGATTGTACTGCAAATATGACTTAATTTGCGCAAATAATTCAACCCGAAATGTCACTGGTAAGGGCTAAAAAGCATCTGGGTCAGCACTTTTTGACGGACAAGAACATTGCCGCTAAGATAGTGGGCAGTTTGCAGCTGGCAGCTGGCTACAACCAGGTTTTGGAGGTGGGGCCGGGCATGGGTATCCTGTCCGATTTCCTGTTGCAGCGCAACGACCTGCAAACGTACCTCATCGACATCGACACCGAATCGTACGAATTCCTGCAAAAGAAATACCCGCAGCTGGGCGAACGGCTGATCAACGACGATTTCCTTGAAATGGATTTTGGTAAAGTGTTCAGCAAATCTTTCGGTATCATCGGCAATTTCCCATACAACATTTCCTCGCAGATATTATTCAAGGTACTGGAAAACCGCGACCAGGTGGCGGAAGTAGTAGGCATGTTCCAAAAAGAAGTAGCCGAACGCTGCACCGCCAAACCCGGCAGCAAGGAATATGGCATCCTGAGCGTGTTTCTTCAGGCTTATTATAAGGTTGAATATTTATTTACCGTAAAAGCCGGCGTTTTCAACCCGCCGCCGAAGGTGCTGTCGGCAGTGATACGCCTCACCCGCAACGAAACAGGAAAACTGGACTGCGACGAAAAGCTGTTCTGGCAGGTGGTAAAAGCCGGGTTCAATCAAAGGCGCAAGACCTTACGCAACGCGCTCTCGTCGCTTATCAATAAAGAAAAGCTGACCGACGAACCTCTGCTAGATCTTCGCGCCGAGCGCTTAAGTGTGGCGGATTTTGTGGGGTTGACGAATAAGATCATAACCAACAGGTAATATATTTGCACCATTGTCTTTTGTCCTCACCGACAACCGCTGTAGCTGATGAAAATCATTTTACTATTATGGGCTCCTTTCTTGCTTTTGGGATGTAAATCCCCCGGGAAAAAAGCGCCTGTAATTCAACCGTCTGATGACGATTACACGAAAATTATCACTACAAAAAAAGTATTGATGAGATATCCCAATGACGGTAACCCCGTAGACGATAGTTTACTTATACCGGTTGTATCTGCTAAATATCCTGGCTTACAAAAAGCACTGTGCGACACCAGCTTATTTTTTGGCGATAAGCTGGATACCGTTGTGAAAAATTATCAGCTTAAGGGCGACGGCATCACTTCCTTTTATTATGAGGTGCCTTTTATAAATAATGGCGTTATTTCGATCAAATTATGCGCAAATACCAGGGCCGCCTACCCCGATTATAGCGAGCGATGGCTCACTTTAGATATTCACTCAGGCAAAGCGTACCCGGTAAGCAATGAACTGAACAGATCGGGCCTGGACTGGATATATAAAAGCTATAAAGCATTGATGAAAAAACGCATCACTGAAGATATCAAGGATACTAAAACAAATAAAACATATAACAGCGATGATTCATTGATCTATGCGGACCTGTTTGAAGAAATAGACTCGCTTAAGTACAATGAAATGTTTAAAAGTTATGTTTTTACGGACCAGGGAATAGTTTTTACAACTGATCGCGTTTTACCACATATTGTCAGAGCACTGGAGCCTTACCGGCAGTGGCTTATTCCCTATAAAGAGTTAACACCCTATATACTGCCCGGAGCTATCATATTAAAGAAATGGAAAACAAAAACATCCTCATAGTCGACGACATACACCCCATCTTCATCGAGCAGGCCGAAGCCCTGGGCTATCGTTGCGAGTACCGGCCAACCATCAAACCCGATGAGGCCTATGCGATAATGGGCAACTATGAAGGGCTGGTGATCCGCTCCAAGTTTTTGGTGGACAAAAAGGTGCTTGACCTAAGCGCAAAGCTCCGTTTCATTTGCCGCGCCGGGGCAGGTATGGATAATATCGATGAGGCTTATGCCGTTCAAAAAGGCATTATCCTCATCAACGCGCCCGAAGGCAACCGCGATGCCGTTGGCGAACACGCCGCAGGCATGCTGCTGAGCCTGATGAATAATTTTAACCGCGCCGATAGCCAGGTCAGGCATGGCGTTTGGAAGCGTGAGGCCAACCGCGGATACGAGCTGAAGAGCAAAACCGTAGGCATAATCGGCTACGGTTTTATGGGTAGCAGCTTTGCCAAAAAACTGGCGGGGTTTGACGTGAATGTCATCGCCTATGACAAATACAAAACCGGCTTCAGCGACCAGTATGCCAACGAAGTAAGTATGGAAGAAATTGTAAGGCGCAGCGATGTGCTGAGCCTTCATGTGCCTCTCACACGCGAGACCAACGGCATGGTGGATGATGAATATCTTTTCCACTTCAAAAAGCCGATCTTTTTGCTGAATACCTCGCGGGGAAAAGTGGTAAAAACACAGGCTGTGCTGAATGCCATCAGGCAGGGAAAAATACTCGGGGCCGGGCTTGATGTGCTGGAAGTAGAGAAATTCCCGGCATTGGGCGAGCAGGCCTGGTTTGAAGAATTAAAGCAATCGGGCAAGGTATTATTAACGCCGCACGTAGCCGGCTGGACCTTTGATTCTTACCGCCGCATCAGCGAGGTAATGGCCGAAAAACTGGCCTCAATTAACCTGTAGGCCGCTCAAAAAAATTTGGAATTTAAAACTTAAATAGTTTATCTTCGTTTTACTAAAAACAAGACTATGGCGGCTATGTGCCGATATAGTCTTGTTTGTTTTTAATGCACTGACGTCCTTCCTTTCGCAGGGGGACTATTTTTTTTGATAGCAAGTTATAAACTAAAGAATTAATAACGACGAATATGGCTGAGGTAGCATACTACACCAGGGAAGGCCTGGACAGGTTGAAAGAAGAATTACAACAATTGAAGACCAGCGGCAGGGCAGCCATTGCCAAAGCCATTGCCGAAGCACGCGATAAAGGCGACCTTTCTGAAAACGCGGAATACGATGCCGCCAAGGAAGCGCAGGGCCACCACGAGACCAAAATAGCTAAGACAGAAGAACTGCTGGCAAACGCCCGCCTGCTCGACGAAAGCAAGCTGGATGCCTCCAAGGTACTGGCCTTGTCAACAGTAAAGATAAAGAACACCAAAAACGGCGTCACCATGAGCTACCAGCTGGTATCTGAAAGCGAAGCCGACCTGAAATCGGGCAAGATATCGGTAACATCGCCGATAGCCAAAGGCCTGCTGGGCAAAAAAGTAGGTGAAACAACCGAGATCCAGGTTCCGGCGGGTAAAATGGAGTTCGAGATTTTAGAAATAAGCCGCTAATTGGTTGTACGTTTGACGTTGTAAGTTATACGTTAAAAGCAAGGTCAAACGTACCACGTCAAACGTATAACGTACAACACAAATGACCATCTTCTCAAAAATAGTCGCCGGCGAGATACCCGCCTACAAAGTAGCCGAAACGCTCGATTACCTGGCTTTCCTGGATATCAGCCCGCTGGCCGAGGGCCACGTGCTGGTCATCCCCAAAAAGGAAGTTGATTACCTGTTCGATATGGATGACGAGTTGTACGCCGGCCTGCAGATATTCGCTAAGATCGTGGCAACGGGCCTGCGCAAAGCGATTCCCTGCAAAAGGATAGGGGTAGCTGTTATCGGCCTTGAAGTGCCACACGCGCATATCCACCTGATACCGATGAACAGCGTAAGCGACCTGAATTTTGCCCGCCCAAAGCTGAGTTTTACACCTGAACAGTTGCAGGCAACGGCAGATATGATAAGAGAGGCGCTCAAGCAAGACTAACCCCGTAAAATCATGGTTTACATGGTTTACACTTTCTCATGAGTTTTCGATATAATTATCTGATAATCAGAATATTAAACTGAATTTCCCCGAAAAAGTGTAAACCATAATATTCCGTAGAGACGCATAATTATGCGTGTCTGCATTATGCGTCTCTACTTTTTGATCTTCAACCCGCTGACCCTGCTCGTATTATCCTTCACAAAAGTTTCCCAACCAGAGTAGGACTTCTTTGAACCACTTTTCCCCGTTGGCAGCTTTTGAAATGAATGACAAACCGCCACGGCTAAACCATCCGTAGCATCTAAAAATTCCGGGGTTTCCTTAAACTTCAATAAGTTTTGCAGCATGGCGGCAACCTGCTCCTTGGTAGCATTACCGTTGCCCGTGATGGCTTGTTTTATTTTGCGGGGCGAATATTCGGTGATGGTCACATTGCGCGATAACGCCGCGGCCATCGCTACACCCTGCGCCCTGCCCAGCTTCAGCATTACCTGGATGTTTTTGCCGTAGAAAGGCGCCTCTATAGCCAGGCAATCCGGGTGGTAATTATCTATGAGATGAACGGTTTTTTCGAAAATACGCTGCAGCTTCAGCATGTGGTCATCCAGGTTTTCCATCTTGATCACACCCATGCTAATCATCTCTATTTTGGAGCCGGTCTCCTTCACCAGGCCATAACCCATCACTGCCGTTCCCGGGTCGATGCCTAATATGATGCGTTCTTTTATGTTTGGCTGCTGCATTACTACCGTATAAGCGGTGGGTGTCATCCGCTAGCAAGCGGACTCGAAGCATGTGGGCAAAGGCCCTTACGCTCACCCTTCGAGTGCCTCAGGGTGACACCACCTTAGTTACTGCCAAAACTAACCTTTCCCGTCCGCATTTTGCAAAATGTGCATATATTCTTCCCGGCTGATCATCCGCGCACCCATCGACTCCAAATGTTCCGTATGCACCTGGCAATCGATCAGCTCATATTTCCCGCTTTGACACAGGTCAGTCAAAGCCGCTTTAGATGCATTGCTCACGTTGCTAAACATACTCTCACCGCAAAATACTTTACCTACCTCAACGCCGTACAGCCCGCCAATCAACCTTTCATCTTCCCAAACTTCCACCGAATGCGCATGGCCCTCTCGATGCAACTGCACATAAGCCTCTTTCATTTCCGGGATGATCCAGGTTCCGTCCTGATCTTTACGTTTTGCCGCTGAACAAGCTGCTATCACTTCCTCAAAGCAAGTATCATGCGTCACCCTGAATTTGCCCGAGCGCAAAACCTGGTTCATGCTTTTGGATATTTTCAATTCTTTGGGAAACAGCACGAACCGCTCATGCGGCGAATACCACAGGATGGGCGTATCCTCGTTATACCAGGGAAAAATACCATTCCGGTAGGCAAGCAAAAGGCGACCGACCGACAGGTCGCCGCCAACAGCCAGTAAACCGTCTTCCTCGGCCAAAGCAGGGTCGGGGAAAAGCAAACGGTCATCCAGCCTGAATATCATCAGGCAAATTTACGCCTTCTTGTGTATCACCAGCTTCCGGTTTTGCGCTTTGTTTACGGCATCCATATACTGCTGCATTTCGGTGTATTTGGCGGCCGGTATCATTTGACTGTTCAATACAAATTTCGCGGTGCTTACCACCTGGTTCTTATCCTTGTTGTACACGTAGCTGACATCATAATTGCCATAACTGAATTTCAGGCTGGCATTAGCCGGCAGCGACTCCACCTCGAAACCCTGAGGCAGATCGATGGTGGTAGTGCAAGATTTCACCCGCGGCCATTCCCAATAGAAATCTGCTTTTCGTTTTTCCGTTACAGGTATTGTATTTGCCCACAACTTAAAAGTTGAAAGCCGGTAGAATTGCTTGTCGCCCGCCAAAACATCACAAAACTTATCGTATTCCATATCAAGGTCAACCTGTTTTTCGCCCGAAATATCTTTACCCGGTTCAAAATTAAACGCTGATGGTTGTTTTACCTGCAGTTCCTGCTGCCAAAACTGCTTTTGATCATCGGTTTTTATAGCCTCGCTTTCCAAATGCATCAGGCGGTATTCGCCGGTGCTCCTGATCTTAATATGTGTTTTAGCACTTCCGTCGGGCTGTAGCATAATATGTTCGTCGGCTGCGAATGTGTTATCAACTGCCCTGCTTTTCGGGGTGTTAACTAAGCGACCGCCGTCTTCTGTAATTAGCAGTGCATTCCTATTCTCAGTGAATGAGCCCAATTTCCCAAATTGTGTTTTATTACTGGTGCACTCAAGCCAGGTGGTATCATTCTTAAAAGGGATGCAAAGTATAATGTGATTGGTAACATCATACGGGAACGAATAATCCTCGGGTTCGGCATTCTCTCCGGCATTTACTATGGCATAATAAGAATTGATGTTAACGGGCTGGAGCATGGCACGCATATAATTAGATAATGCTTTACAATCGCCATATTTTTTCTCGTCGACAAACGTGGCCGGCAGCGGTTTTAACCCGCCAATGCCCAGCAGAATGTTGACATAGCGCATATTATTTTGCAGGTATTTGTACAGGAACATAGCCTTACTCTTTTCCGTTTTTATGGTATCGGTCATTTTCTTTATTTCAGCGATACGTTGCGGGCTTAGCGACCCAACATCAGCATTAAGCGCTTGTTGCCATTTGCCGAAACTTTGCCAGCTGCTGAAGTCGCCTGGATAACCATAATATTCAAATTTATTGGCTGTGAAGCGCACCTCGGGCAATACCCGCCAACTCATTGAGTGCTCCTCATCTTTGAAAGCCTTAAGGTTCGAAGCATGCCACAGATAATGATCGGTATTACCGGATGTGGTTTTCTCGGGCTTAACTAACGTGTTTTTGTTCTTATACCTGAAACCGGCGTCCGAACTGATAGATACCGTGCAATACGACTCTTGCACCGATTGCTCACTTTCCTGTATACCCCACGCTCCTATATTGATAATACTATTGATGTCTTTTTCAAAACTGATCTCGATAGTTTGGGGATAACTTGCAAAAGAATGCCTGATGGCTAAAAAGCGATAATCATTTACCAGGGTCTCTTCCATGGATTCGGCGCCATCATACATATCACTTTTGTGATACTTTTTTATCAACTCGCCTTTGGCATCATACACACGCATCTCGAAAGAAGAGATGGAATTAAACTTTTTATTGTAACCCAATTTCACCAGCCCTTCGCCATCTGCTTTTTCATTTAAAACGGTAATAATGGTGTGAACATTAACAACCGCCTTGCCCGGGCCTTTGACATTGTATTCCTCCATGCTATAACGCACTACCGAATTGGCGTCTTCCTTGAGTGAATCAGGAATTGCGGCTGCGATATAGGCATCTTTAGGAACGCCCTGGCTGTGCGCCCGGCTTATCGAAAAAAAGCATAACACCAGGGCCACCAAAATATATCTTAATTTGTAATATAATGTCATTTCATCCTTTTTTAAATACTATCTGCTCATTCAGCATATCAAACATCTTCCGGTAAAATTCTCGCAAAACCGGATATTCGTCCTGTTTAAAATAAGAACGACTGAAATTAACGGTGTAATGTACTACCACGTTACCATCGTCTTCGGCAACTACCCGCTTGAATACAATGCTCCGGTCGGGCATTACAATCATTTGAGATTTGGGCATGGCGTCTATTTTAAAGCCCGTGGGTATTTTATACCTGCCGCTGATATTCAAAAAATTGAGATACTTGAAATCAATGTCCGAAAAACGTTCGTCGCTCAGAAAAGGGTTCATGTGTATCCTGGTAAATAAATTGGGGTTCAGATAAATGTAATTCTCATCCGAGCCAGGAAGCTCACTTAGCTTGAAATCGATATTTTGGGTTAATGGCAGGCTGTCTACCTCCATATTATCCATTTTTAGCGATGAAATAACGAGGTGATTATCGTTATCACGCAGGTATTCAGTGTACTTCTTTTCGCCCTCATCTTTATATTTTTTTCTGATTTCGGATTTGTCATAGCTGGATGAATTGATCTGCGTTATGCCGCCAAGTTTACCATCAGCTGTTATGTCGCCGTTTACCGAAATAGAGGTAGCCACAGGGGTACGGTTTTCGAGTGTCACAAACGTTGGTGATCCGCTGGTTGGATTGATGACAAGTGCATTATGATTGAGCGCGTAGTATGGTATCTCGTTATATTTTCCATCAGGGACTGATGCGTCAAGCAGGTAATATTTGCTGCTGTCGGCTTGTAAGTAAACGGCAACGCGCCTAAGTTGTGAATATGAGGCATAATTGATCTCAATGTTACCCTGGCGATTTAGCAGTGCCAGCGATGGATTAAGGCCGGCGTTTTTCAAAAAATGATAAATCACAAAATTCATTTCAGCTGAATTGCCGTTTTTGGCCGCCCAGGCCCGCTTTATTTCCAAATCGGTGAATATAGTCGTTTGGTCATTGAACTTCATCGAGCGTTTTACCAGATTATATACATAGGCAACCTTCGCATCTAAGGTTGGCAGCGACTTGATCTTATCCATTACCTCATTTTCTTTGCCCAGGTACACCCTTGGGTCCAGTTCATTACCAAAATCGATGTCGGCCAACAACGCACGGGTCATTTTCAGCCATGTGCGTTCATAATATCCCGTCACCTGGAACAATATATGTTCAGCATTATCGACCAGCGGAGTCATAAAGGGTTCTTCTTTTAACGACCGGACACTGTCCAGCACCCAGATATGAGTGTTGCCCTGGTTCATGTTTTTTCCGTTGGTATAGTAACCAGTATCTTTAGTAAGTTTTTGGTGTATACGCCAAACATATTTAAAAGTAAAGTCTTTGCTGAACTCCGCTTTAAACTCGGTGTGCCGCACCGGATAGTCACCCTGGATAACCCAATCAGGAAAATCACCGGCATTAAAGCCCATCCATTTGTATTTGTACTCAACTATGGATCCGGGCCTGACATTAGGAAATGTAAAGGTGATGGCCTTGGTTTCTTTATCTACTTTTTGTGTGAATATCGATGGTTTATCAACCTGGCTGTATTCGGTTTTACCGTCAGTCATGTTGATCGTCTGGGCCTGGATATCCGATACCGATTCGTCGTTGTGTGCCAGGTATTCGATACGGACTTTAGCAGCATTGTTCCCCTTGTCATTAAATATTTTTACCCTTTTAAAGTATTCCATCACCACTGTTGAATACTTGTAATAAACGTGCACATTCTCTGCAAGCACTTCGGCATTGGCATCTTGTTCAAACGTGCATTTCTTCAGGTCGAACTCGGCCTGACTTACCTGCCCATAAGCTTCATTAGCGTTTTGCGCTTTTGAGGCCAAAGCCAGCAGGAAGAGGCATATTAATGGAAGTATACATTTCATGTGTGAGGGGTTGAGGTTTTAGTAAATTTAAAATACTACAGTTGTTGTTTTAAGTTTTCTTAAGTACTATCTGTTCATCCAGCATTTCATACATCTGCTTAAAAAAAGCACGCAGATCAGAATAGTCCCCGCGTTGATAGCGTGTGCGCCTGATGTTCATTTCGTACCGAAGTGATAGGTAACCATCCCGCTCTTCGAGCGTCCGTTTAAACCGCACGCCTTTATCAGCCATCACAATGTTGGTATTTTTTGGCAGCGATTGTACGCTATAGCCAGTTGGTATCTTGTAGCGGCCTATAATTACGCGATCGCCTCCGTAACCAAAATCAATGGACGAATTACGCACTTCGCTAAGGAATGGGTTATCGTGCATGGGCGTGAATATATTCGGCGTAAAAAAGATGTAGTTATCCGAATTGTTCAACTCGTAAGTAAAATCGAATTTTTGCTGAAGTGGTAAAGTGTCAACCTGCAAGTTATCCAGCACAAGGTTGCTTATCTTTACACTATTGTCCCGTCCGTTCAGGTATTCTTTGAACTTGTCTTCGCCCAGTTTTTTATAGGCTTCCAAATCTGCCGACCGGTTATACCGGTAGCTGGCTATTTGCCCCGTTCCCTTCATTTTTGCGTCGGCTGCTATCTCCGCGTCTATCATGATCACCTGCCGCGCCGGGGCCTTATTTTCTATAAAGATCATTTCATATTGACCCTTGTCCCTGTTCAGGCATAGTCCGTATGAGTTTAAGAGGTTGTAAGGGACTTGGTTATAGGTGTTATATTTTTGCGAAGCATCCAGTATATAGTATTTTGAACTGTCCACCGGCACAAAGGTCACCAGGTTATTGATCTGGAACATATCAACAAAAGCAGGGTCGAGCAGACCGTTTTCACGGGTGCTCACCAGCAGCGGGTAAGCCTTCACGCCGCTGTTCTTCAACAGGTGGCACAAGGCTGCATTAACCTCAGCCGAATTGCCGGTCCTTTTTTTCCAGGCAGTTTTTATACCTTCGGATGAGGCCCAGTTCTCAAACCCGTTCCAGCCAATGGTATTGCGCACCGCGCTAAAAAGATATGCTATCTTTTCATCATCACTGCGTAGCTTAACAGCATGCTTTATCAGGGTGTCCTCACCACCCAGGTGCTCATCAAGCTCTTTATAGCCTTTGGCATTCACCAATGTTTTTCCCAATTTCTCCCAGCTGTCATCAAGCTCCAGGGTTTTGCCGTTAAAATCTTTTATCGAAGTAAGTAGCAACGATATCGACTGCAGCGCATCGTCCGGTGCGCGCATAAAGGACTCGGATTTTGACGAAGGCATATCGGCTGCCGCCCACAAGTGGCCCCCAATCATTGTCGTATCCTGAGAAAAACGTTTGTTTGTCCGCGTGAACGCTTTGAATTGCAATCTCTGGCTGAAATAAACGTCAAATTCACTGTAGTGCGTAGGTATCTCACTTTGGAAATACCACGCCGGAAAATTGGTGACAATATTGCGCTCAAGTGTGTAGCGATATTCTACAACGCTTCCGGATTTTACATCGGGAAAGGTGAAAGTAAGCGCATCCTTGCTTTTGTCAGTATGTTCAAAATAAAACTGCTTCGGGTCTATTTTGGTCCGCACTATTTCGCCATTCTGAAGGTTGATGGTTTGGGCCTCCATGTTCAGGATATGATCTACACCATACATCCTGTCATATTCGATGCGTACGCTGGCAAATTCTTTGCCTTTTTCGTTAAATATTTTGATACGGCGATGGCGCTCCAGCGTCAGGTAACCCGCCATGCTAAAATTAACACGCCCCCTGTCGAAGAGCACTTCGGCATTAGCGTCCTTTTCAAAATCGCACGTTGTAGATCTGAGGTCGGCGGTATCGATATTGCCAAATCCGCGGATCTGTGCTTTTGCCGTCGAAAAAATGGATAATACTGTAATAAAGGCCAATAGCTTTTTCACTAATCAGGGTTTCGGTATTCGAATGTAATGACAAGTTAGCTAATTATAGTAGTAATTTAAAAAATTATAGACTGTTAGCTATAAGGCCAAACAAAAAGCCCCGCCCCGATGAACGGGGCAGGGCTGCATGCACTTTTGTAAAAACTATTAAAAGAACTTAAAGCCGACGCTGAGCGCCCACAGGCGCTGTGTTTGCCCAAAGTCCGAATTCAGGTGGCTCAAGCCTCCCTGGTAACGGGCATCGAATGTAACATTGCCAAGGTCGACACCGGCGCCCGCCTGGTAACCCAGCGTACTGTTGTTATAGTGGCCGAAATCATTGAGCGCACCGGTCAGGTTTGCCGAAAAATTTTCATCCTTGCTCAAAATGTAGTTGTAAACCGGGCCCGCCATTACGCGCAGGTTAAGGTTTTTTGGGCCGAAACGTAAGCCAAGCAATACCGGCACATCCAGGTTAGTGAAACGCACATGGCCGTTGTAAGCGGTATTATTCTGATAGGAATCAAAATTGCCGCCCGTGCTGCTGACATAAACTTCCGGCTGTAAGTAAATACCGCCGCCCACACGCGCAAATAAACCTGCCTGGTAACCTGCGACACTCGAGTTATGGAAATTGTCGGCGTCGATATGTGAAAAATTGACACCGCCCTTGATACCAAGATTAAACTGCGCCTTCGCACTAATGCCAACCGCCACAAGCAATATGGCGCTTAAAAGTAATTTTTTCATAGCTGTATATTTAGTTTATCAATGGGTTAGAATGCTAACCGTTGTAAAGGTTTAACAATTCCCGAGCCAAATTATACACCATACCACAGCGGAATTTTTCTATTTTTGCTGAAACTTTTCTGAAAAATGGCAGAGATCAGCATCAGCAGCAAGGATTGGGAGCGCATAAAGATCAAATTACAGCGCAAATACAACCGTTTGACCGATGACCAGCTGCAATACACCGAGGGCCAGGAAGACAACCTGATACAGCGCATTATGCAATTGGTGAACCGCGACCGCACCTATGTGGTGTTCACGCTGAAAAAGGCGCTGGTGAATATTGATAACAACCTTTTGTAGTGGTATTATTTAAGGCGCGGGTTATTCGATAATAACCTTTTGCTGTGATGGACGGTGATAATGTCGACCTTTATTTCGGACACTATTTTGTAGATAATTCTATAATTCCCGATCAATATCTCCCTGACAAGCGAATCTTGTTTTTCAGGAACGATCTTACCTGACTTAGGCTGCCTTTCTAAAACTTTAGTTGCCTGGAAAAATCTTTGTACTTGTATTTGGGCGTAATGTTCGGAGTCTTTGGCAATAAATTCAGCGATCTTGTCAACATCGTTTATTGCTTGTTTTGTCCAGTTTACTTCAACCATTTGGACAATTTTTCCTTTGCTTCTTCTGTCGATAAGGTTTCACCTGCTTCCGATTGTGCTAATCCGGTTTCGATCTTGTCTAAAAGAAGCAAGCGATCCAACACTTCCTCAAAAGAAAATTCCTGCGGTAATTCATTAACACTTTTCAGCACTTCATCACGTGTAAGCATAGCAATAATTTTAATAGTTCTAATTTACTAAACTATAATCTAAACTAAAAGTGTTTATTTAGCCGCAGCAACTGTTATGATAAATACCATCATCTTCGACCTCGGCGCAGTACTCATCGACTGGAACCCGCGCTACATGTACCGCACCATCTTCAGCGATGAGGCCGAAATGGAAAAATTCCTCGAAGAGATCACCACCTCCGACTGGAACGAAGAACAGGATGCCGGTCGCCCATTAGCACATGGCACCGAATTGCTGGTCCAGCAATACCCCGAACACGAAGAAAACATCCGCGCCTTCTAC
>Ga0157374_10001751_pt1 | contig 18235 bp, 21 predicted proteins | sample M25metaG_FD_115308 | JGI IMG/M metagenome (GOLD analysis project Ga0157374, IMG submission 115308) | Miscanthus rhizosphere microbial communities from Kellogg Biological Station, Michigan, USA - M2-5 metaG | ecosystem: Host-associated > Plants > Roots > Rhizosphere > Soil | place: USA: Michigan...
CGCGGGAATGACGAGCAACGCCGCAGCAAACGCGAGTTCCCGCTTTCGCGGGAATGACGAGCAACGGCTCAGCAAAAGCTACTTCCCGCTGTCGCGGAGAAGAAGACAACACACCCGCCTAATTCCGCAAGAAAGCCTGCGAATATTCCGGTTTCTGCTCACGCGCGAGCAATTCGCGCAATCCTTCCGCGGGCGTGATCTCCTCACGCAGCACGCGCTGCACGCCGGAGGCGATGGGCAGATCGAGTCCGTGCGATTTCGCCAAACGCATCACCGTGTCGGCCGTTTCCACACTCTCCACGACCTGGCCGATCTCCGCCACCGCCTGCTTCAGGCCGATGCCGCGGCCGAGCGCGAGTCCGAGCCGCCGGTTGCGCGACAAATCGCCGGTGCAGGTGAGCACGAGATCGCCGAGTCCGGCCAGACCCATCAGCGTCTCCGCGCGCGCGCCGATCGCCGCGCCCAGGCGCAGCATTTCGTTCAGCCCGCGCGTGATCATGCCGGCGCGCGCATTCAGCCCGAGGTGCATGCCGTCGGCGACGCCGGTCGCGACCGCGAGCACGTTCTTCATCGCACCGCCGAGTTCGGCGCCGATCATGTCGCTGCCGGTGTAGGCGCGGAATCGCGTGCTGTGCAGCAGGTTCGCCATCTGCTTGGCGAATTCGTCGGAATTCGAATGCACGGTGACAGCGGTCGGCAGTCCCTGCGCGACTTCGCGCGCGAACGACGGACCGGTCACGATCGCGGCCGCCGATTGCGGGAATTTCTCGGCGACGAGTTCATGCAGGAAACGTCCGGATGCCGGATCGAAACCTTTGGTCGCCCACGCTACGCCGGTGCCCGGCTTCAGGTCCGCGGCGATCCGGTCGAGCAATTCCGCGAACGCATGACTCGGCGTGACGATCAGCAACACGTCCGCGCTCGCCACCGCCGCGGCGAGATCGGCCGTCAGCGTGAGCGAGGCGGGCAGCTCGAGATCGGGCAGGTAGCGCGCATTGCGGCGCGACTGCGTCATCGCGGCGACGGTGGCGGGATCGCGGCCCCACAGCGTGGTCTGCACGTTGTTGCGCGCGAGCACGCACGCGAGCGCGGTGCCCCACGAGCCGGCGCCGAGAACCGACACTTTCATCCGAATCCGATCCGCTTTCCCATCGTCGGCGAATCTTACCCGATGCGGCGGCGTTGGCGCGGTGTCCGCAAGTCGTCCGCATGTTGCCGTTTTGAGTGAGCGCCGCGCACATAGTCTGCGCGGCTTCTCCTTCGCCGGCAGCCGCGCGTGTCTGCACCATTGGAACGACGGCCGGCGCATCCGGCCGGTGAAAACCGCTTTCGCCTGCTCGTGCTGTCGACGTGCGTGGCGCTGAAGATCGCGCTGATCCTCATCGACGATCGCGTGCGCCTGTTTATGGGCGACTCGGCGACTTATCTGTGGAGCGCGCTATCGCTGCACATTCCGAGCGACCGCTCATACACATATCCGCTGTTCATCCGGATGATCGCCGTGCCGTTCGCGTCGATCGCGCCGCTGCTGTGGGCGCAGACGCTGTGCGGCGTCGCCACCGCAGCGATGATCGCGTGGCTGTTGCGAAGCGTCTTTTCGGCGCGGCGTTGTGTAGCGTTCTGCGTCGCGACGCTGGTCAGCCTCGATCCGCTGCAATTGTTCTACGAGCGCATGGTGATGACTGAATCGCTGAGCACGTGCGTGCTGATCGCGAGTCTGTGTGTCGCCGTGGCGTATGTCAGAAGCGGCCGTGTGTGGCTGCTTGTTGCAGGCGTGATGCTCGGCGTCGCCTCGGCAAGTCTGCGCGTCGGCATGGTGCCGCTTGCGTACGCTCTGGGCATCGCTGCCGTCGTGCTGCGATGGGGTGTGGCACGGCACAACGAAATCGTGCGGCATCTGGCGATTGCGCTCGCGCTGACATGCGCGGCGCATGGCGCGTATCGCCATCTGTACGGATTCGCGACGCACACGGGGCCGAACTACATCCGCGATGGTGGATTGTTCCGCCTCGGTCTCGTTGCGCCGCTGGTCCGCGCCGAGGATTTCGACGGCACGCGCGTCGATCCGCATCTGCTCGACGAAGTGACCATTCCGCTCGCCGACGAAACCGCGCGCGAAGCGCAAATCTGGGCACCGAACGGACTGATCGACGTGCTCAAGCGTCGCGCCGGTCCGCGCGCATATAAAGTCGCCTCGAAGATCGCCGCTCACGCGATGTGGCGTGATCCGCTCGGCGTGATCCGCCTCGGCATCGCGACGACGGCCGACTACTTCGATCCGCGATTGCGCGAGATGCGTCTGTACAGCGATCTGGGTTTCGGACAACCCCCGGACCCGCAAACGTTGGCGTCGCTGCGCGATCATTTCGGCTACGACGCAACCGGCCTCGCGCGCACGCCATCGCCGGTCTATCGATACTTCGAGGCGACACCGTGGTGGCCGACCGCCTGCCTGTTTGCGCTGGCGCCGCTCGCGCTCGTCGCGGCATTCGGGTTTGCGCGAGGCAACCGCGCGGCGCTGTTGCTCGCGCTGGTCGGTTGCGGACTGGTCGTGGGGCAGGTGCTGTGCGCGCACATCGTCTCGTTCCGCTACCTGCATCCGTTTACGGTGCTGGTGCTGCTGAACGCGGCGGTCGTCGTCGACGGAATGCTCGCGCTCGACGCGAAACGCGGTTTGCAAAACGAAACGAAATTGTCGCCGCTCGAAGCGATGGCGACGTAACGGGCGCGAATCACATCGCGCCCGTTACGGAAGGACTTACGCGTTCGGCGTGGCGCCGTCGGCGCGCCGGCGCATCTGCTCGGCGTAGAGCTGCTCGAAGTTGATCGGCTGCATCAGGAACGGAGGAAAGCCGCCGTTCTGGATCATGTCCGACACGGCCTGACGCGCATACGGGAACAGCACGTTCGGGCAATAGGTGGAAAGCACGGCTTCGCGATTGGGCCCGTCGAAACCGGCCAGGCCGAACACGCCGGCCTGCTGCACTTCGGCCAGGTACGCGGTTTTCTCGGCGACCTTGCAGGTAACGGTGACGGTGAGCACCACTTCATAAACGCTGTCGGCCAGCGAACCGACCTGCTGGGCGAGATTCAGCTGGATCTGCGGCTGACCCTGTTCCTGGAAAATATGCGGGGCGCCCGGTACTTCGAACGAGGCGTCCTTGATGTAGATTTTCTGCAAGGACAACTGCGGGCCGGCGCCGGCGGTGCCGTTGGTCTGGATGGCTTCGTCGGCCATGGCGTGCTCCAAAAATCGTAAGGTGAAAGAAGCGGAATTATCGCACGGCCTTGCGGGTCATACCATTTCGGGCCATGCCGTTGCGGTCATTTACGTTTCGACGTGGGCAGATCGGCCTGACGCCACGCGGCAAGACCGCCGCCCAGCCAGTAGACATGCTTGAAACCGGCCTTCACCAGCCGCGTGGCGGCGGTGGCCGAGGTCTGGCCGTTCTTGCAGTACACCGCGACCGGCAACTCCTTGGCCTTGGCCAGATCCTTGTTCTCCGGATCGAACTGACTCAGCGCCACGTGTTTCGCGCCCGGGATATGGCCCTTGTCGAAATCCTGGATGCTGGAAAGATCGACGATCAGCGGCGTTTCGCGGTTGATCAGCAGCGTCAGGCCGCCCGGCGTCACTTCGCGATAACCGCGGAAGAACCGCGACGCTTCGTTGCCCGCGATCACGATCACGAGCACGACGAACAGCATCACCAGCAGCATGTGATGCGAGAAATATTCCGGGAAGTGATTCAGGATATCGGACATAACGGATAAACGCGAAAGGGCGCGGATTATCCGTTACTTGAACCTCGCACGCAAAAAATCAATGCTGCGTGATGTCCGGCAGGCCCGAAACGATGTGCCAGTGCTTGGATTTCTCGTCGTAGCGCCAGAGCTGGCGGTCGACGATCTGGCGCTCGGTCTGCGTGTTCACGTTGAGGATGCCGATCTCCACGATCTGCGTCACCTCGTGATTGCCGGCCGGCACCGGGTTCTGCTCCATGTACGAGACGACTCGCACCTGTTTGTAGCGTTCCAGGTCGAGCGGGGTGATCGGATGCTCCTTGAGCGTGTCCGGATCGACGTACTTTACCGCCTGATCGAACCCTTGCCAGCGCAGCGCGTTGGCGTAGGCGACCATGGTCACGCGCATGTCGTCGCCTTCGGAATGAGGACTCAGGCTGCAGCCCGCACAGGCCAGCACCATCAGCAGCGGAACGCTTTGACGCACCATGATCGGACTCCGGGCAGGACGCTGCGATTCTGCCGCAAATCCCATCATCGTGCGATGGCGACGAAGCGCGCCTGCATCGTGCAGGCATCGCGCCCGTCGTCGAGCGGCACATTGCAGTTCACCGTCGCGCGTGCGCGGCCGCGTTGCGCCAGCGATTGCGCGAAAGCATCCCACGTCTCATCGTCGGCAAGCCGGGCCACCGCGACCAGTTCCGACCACACCGGCGCGAGATAGCGGACCGTGCTGTCCTGCACGTAAACGTCGCAGTCGCGGCCCAGATCCTTCAGCTTCAGCACGACCACGCCCCAGCCGGCCAAGGTCATCAGGCTGACCAGACTGCCACCGAACGCGCAGCCCTTGTCGTTGATGTTCGGCTGCAGCGGTGCGGCGATGGTGAGTTGCGCACCGTCGTACTCACGCAAGGTCAGATCCATCGCGCGCGCCATCGGGATTTCGCGCAGGATGAGCGATTGAAGTTCGGAAATCGGAGTCGGCATGGGCGCGCAGTGTGCGCACCGCGGCACCGGCGATCAAGCGCGAGGGAGTACGATGGCGAAAATGGACGCGATGGACATGCACAACCGGCTGGCCGGCGCGACGGTGGTGGTGACGCGGCCCGCCGCCAGCGCCGGTCCGATCAAGCGGCGCGTGCGTCAGCTCGGCGGCAACGCGCTCGGTTTGCCCGGAACGACGCTGCGAAAAGCCGACGACGCGAAAGCCGTGAAAGCTGCGCTGGTCGCGGCGAAGTCCAGCGATGTCGTCGTCTTCGTCAGCCCGGCGGCCGTGAAATACGCGTTCGCGCTCGCCAAGTTGCGCTTCACGCGCGCGACGCACGTCTGCGCGATGGGCGAGACGACGGCACGCGCGCTACGACGCCACGGCGTGAAGAACGTCCTCGTGCCGCTCGACACGCAGAATTCCGAAGGATTGCTCGCGCTGCCCGAACTGCAGCGTCTGCGCGGCAAGCGCGTGGCCATCATCGGCGCGCCCGGCGGCCGCGAATTGCTGATGAGCACGTTCAAGTCGCGCAAGGCGCGTGTGCAGGCCGTGCATGTCTATCGACGCATGCCGCCGCGCTTCCGGCGCGATCAGCTCGCCCTGCTCGAAAACGTCGATGTGCCGCTGATCACGCTGATCACCAGCGAGGAAATCCTCGACAACCTGCGCGCCGTGCTGCCGCTGCCGCTGTTCGGCAAGCTGGCCGCGGGCGAACTCGTGGTCAGCAGTCTGCGCCTGGCGCTGGCGGCGCGGCGTAGCCTGTTCGGATCGGTGCACGTCGCCACCTCGCCGGCGCCGGCCGATCTGTTGCGCGCGGCCTGCGGCGCGCTCGCCCATCATCGATTGTGACGCGGGCAAGTCGCCTTACTTTTCGTTAGCATGGGCGCATGGATGAACCGACAAGCCCGGTCGTGGCCGTGCCCGACGAACCGACGCGCCGGTCGGGCGGCGCGCCGAAAGGAATCGTGATCCTCATCGTGCTCGCCGCCGTGGCGGCCGGCGCCTGGTGGTGGTGGACCACGCACGACACACGCGGTGCCTCAACGGCGCAGAATGCGCTATCGCCGACCGATTCGCAGATCGAATCGCTGATGCATTCGGTCACGCAACTGCGAAGCGCCACCGACGCGGTGCGCGCACGGCTGGATGACGGCGACAAAGTCGACAAATCCGTGCGCGAACAACTGCTCTCGCTGAGCGAGCGCACGCGCCTGCTCGAAGACGCCATCGGCAATCTCGCCAACAAGCGCCTGTCCGGCCACGATTCGGTCGCGCTCGACGAGGCCGAATTGCTGCTCACGCTCGGTGGCGAGCGCTTCGAACTTTTTCGCGATCCAGCCGGCGCCATCACCGCCTATCGTGCCGCCGACACCGCGCTGGCCGAAGTGGAAGATGCAACATTTTCCACAGTGCGGCAAAGTATAAATGCTGAAGTTTCCGCGTTGTCGGCCTTGCAGGCCGCCGATCCGACGCTGCTGGTCAATCAGCTCAGCCAGTTGCGCACGCACATCGCCGGCCTCGAAGCGAAACGCACGCTCGCCGACGCAGCGCCCGCGCCGAGCGACTCGCGCCTGATGCGCGTGCTGGGTGCGCTGGTTCAGGTGCATCACGACGAATCCGGAGCCGCCGCGCCGGTCACCGATGCCTATCTCGCACGCCAGCTCGCCATCCTCGATCTGCGCGACGCGCAAGCCGCTGCATTGACGCGCGACGACGCGCATTTCAAAGCCGCCGTCGCCGCATCGCGCGCGCAGGTGGCCGCCGCGTTCGACACCAATTCGTCGGACGCCGCGGCGGTGCTTTCGCAGTTCGATGCGCTGCTCAAGGCGCCGATTGCGCCCGCACCGCCATCGATTCTTGGCGCGTCGCTCAAGGAATTGCGCAACCTGCGCGCGTCGCACGCGTTACGCGCATCGTCCGGCACGGCGATTCCGCCTGAAGTGCTGAAGAACGAAGGCGTCAAGCCGTGAGACTGTGGATACTGCTGCTGGTCCTGCTCATCGTGGCATTCGCGGCTGCGTTCGGCTGGCAGATGGTGGCGACGGATCCGGGTTACGTGATGATCCGTCTCGGCGGCTGGCGCATCGAAACCAGCGTGGTGTTCGCGATCGTCGCACTGCTTTTGCTGTGGAGTGTGCTGAGCCTGCTCGTGCGCCTGAGCCGCTGGCCGTTCCGGGCGTGGTCGCATCGCACGCAGCGGCGTGGACGCGAACGCATCGCCGCGGGCCTCACCGCGCTCGCCGAAGGCCGCTACGGCAAGGCGATGCGCGATCTCGAACGCGCGTCGCATCAAACCGGTTTGCGTGCACCCGCACTGCTCGCCGCGGCACGCGCGGCGCATGCGAGCGGCGAATCCGCGCGCGCCGATGCATCGCTCGACGAAGCCGCTGAATCCGAACCTGCTGCCGCGCTCGCCTTGCGCGCACGTTTTCTGATCGAGCAGGGCAAGCCCGACGCGGCGCTCGACCTGCTCCAAGCCGCACAGTCGACCGCACCGCTGGCGCCGAGCGCGCAACGCCTGCTCGCCGAAGCGGCGCTCATGTGCGGCGATCACGCATCCGCGCTCGATGCGCTGACTGCGCTCGGACGCGGCGGTCAACTCGCCGAAGCGACCTACGAATCGCTGCAGGCACGCGTCGTCACCGCAGCACTGCACGCAGCGCCGGACAGTGTTCGTCTGAACACGTTGTGGACCAGTCTGACCCGCGCACAGCGCAGCCTGCCCGAAGCGATCGATGCGTATGCGCGCCGCGCCGCCGCGCTCGGCGTCGTGCTGCCGGCGCTCGACGAAATCGAAAGCGCCTTGCGCAAGACGTGGTCGGAGCAACTCGCGCGCACCTATGGCGAACTCGGCGAAGCCGACGCCGACACGCGCCTGCGCCGTGCCGAAGGTTGGCTCGATGCGCATCCGAACAGTCCCGGATTGCTGCTCACGCTCGGGCGTCTATGCCTGCAGGCGCACATCTGGGGCAAGGCGCGCGAATATCTGGAGCGCGGTTTGTCGATCGAACCGTCGGCCGATTTGTGGGAAACGCTCGGCGAATGTTTTCTCGGCCAGGGCGACGAAGAAGAAGCGGCGCGCTGTCTGCGCAACGCTTTGCGCATCGCGCGCGGCGAAGCGGTCGAAGCGGTTTCGCGCAGCGCGCTCGATACGCGCGCCAGCGCCGTGGAGCATCGCAGCGAACACGGCGTGCCGCGCTTGGCGTGATTTAGTGCCCTTGCAAGCCGGCGCGGCCGCGCAGGATTTCGGCGAGCACGTCGGGCGCATAGTCGAACGAATCGTAGTACAGGCGTTCTTCCGGCAAACCGGCCTGCACGAAACTGCGGCGTCCGGCGTCGATCAATGCGGGCGGTCCGCCCATGTAGACATCGACGTTGGAGAGATCAGCGTGATCCTCGAGCACGGCCTCGTGCACGAAACCGCGGCGTAGCGCACCGGCCAGTTCCACGTCGGAAATGACCGGATGAAAACGCAGCGGCGCCTGCGTCGTCCATAGTTCGGGCAATGCGCGCATGTACAGATCGCCCGGCGAACGCGCCCCCCAGTACAACGTCATCGGACGCCGTGTGCCCAGATGCACGAAATGTTCGACGATGGCCTTGATCGGCGCGAAACCAGTGCCGCCGGCGACCAGGATCATCGGCCGTTCGGAATCCTCGCGCGGTACGAAGGTGCCGAGCGGACCTTCCACGCGCAACACCGCGCCGACATCGAGATCGGTGAACACATGATGCGTGAAGTCTCCGCCGGCGACATGGCGCACGTGCAGTTCGATGTCCGGTCCCAGATGCGGCGCATTGGCGATGGAGAAGGCGCGGCGCTTGCCCTCCGGCAGCAGGATGTCGAGATATTGTCCGGCCAGCCGGGTCAGGCGTTGCCCGCGCGGTGGACGCAGCACGAGCTGCATCACGTCCGGCGCGAGCTGGTTCTTCTCGACCAGTTTCATGGCCAGCGTGCGCCGCGGCATGTCGGCCACCGAAGCGACTTCGCGCGCGGCGATCACCAGATCCGTCAGCGGCGAGGCCTGGCACAACAACACCTGATGGCGCGCGACTTCCGCCGCGTTCAACGCGCTCGGCGGATTGCGCGGGTAATGGCATTCGCCGGAAATCAGCGTCGCCTTGCAGCTGCCGCACACGCCCGACAGGCAGCTGTACGGCAACGCCAGGCCGGCGCGCCGCGCGGCGTCGAGAATGCTTTCGCCGGTATCGACGTCGAAGCGGCGTCCGTTGGTTTGCAGGGTGACGGTATACGACACGATGTGCGTATTGTCGCCGATGCGGACGACGTTGATATAGTCGTGCGCCCATTCCATCGGATCTCACCATGGCCATCTGGAAGCAGTCGGGATCGCTCGATCTGATCAACGCGTCGAGCCGGAACACGATGGTGTCGACGCTGGACATCCGCGTCGTCGAAGTCGGCGACGATTTCCTGCGCGGCACGATGCCTGTCGATGAACGCACGCGACAGCCGTTCGGGTTGCTGCACGGCGGTGCGTCGGTCGCCCTGGCCGAAACGCTCGGCAGCCTGGCCGGCAACTTGTGCCTGGATGGATCGAAGGAAGTCGCCGTCGGCCTCGACATCAACGCCAACCATATCCGCGCGGCCACCAGCGGCATCGTGACCGGCACGGCGCGACCGCTGCACATCGGCCGCACCACGCAGGTGTGGGAAATCCGTATCGAAGACGAGAAGCAGCGCCTGGTGTGCATCTCGCGGCTCACGCTCGCGGTGGTGCCGAAGTCCGGATGAGCAAGGCAGCGCCGTATGCGAACCTGAGTCCGGATGCGGTGATCGATGCCGTCGAATCGGCCGGTGTTTACACCGACGGGCGCCTGCTCGCGCTGAACAGTTTCGAGAATCGCGTTTATCAGGTCGGCGTCGAGGACGGCACGCCGATCGTCGCCAAGTTCTATCGCGCCGGACGCTGGAGCGACGCGGCAATTGGCGAAGAACACGCGTTCGCGGCGGAACTCGCCGAGGCCGAGTTACCGGTCGTCGCGCCGCTAAAAGTGGACAATTCCACATTGCTGCATCACGCCGGTTTCCGTTTCGCACTGTATCCACGGCAAGGTGGTCGCGCGCCCGAACTGGAATCGGCCGACACTCTGGCGTGGGTCGGCCGATTGCTGGCGCGCATGCACGGCATCGGTTCGCGCGCCCGCTTTCGTGAACGCGGCGCGATCGATCGTGCCACCTTCATCGCGGCGCCGTCGAAGATCGTGCTTGCGTCTGCCTTGCTGCCCGACACCGCGCGCGACCGCTACGCGCGCGCGGTCGCCCGGCTCGATGCGCTCATTGCGCAACGCTGGGCGTGGGTCGATCCGTTGCCGACGCTGCGCCTCCATGGCGACTGCCATGCTGGCAACGTGTTGTGGACCGACGGCGGACCGCACTTCGTCGATCTCGACGATGCCCGCACCGGCCCGGCCGTGCAGGATCTGTGGATGCTCGCCACCAATCCACGCGCGATGGACGCGCTGCTCGAAGGCTACGAAGAATTCCGCGATTTCGATCGCCGCGAACTCGCGCTGATCGAACCGTTGCGGCTGATGCGACAAATCCATTACGCCGGCTGGATCGCGCAGCGCTGGGACGATCCGGCGTTTCCGCTCGCGTTCCCGTTCGCCAGCGAACCGCGCTGGTGGGAGCAGCACGTGAACGATCTGCAGGAAGCCGCGTCGACGCTCGAGGAATCGGCCTAGATACATAAGCGTAGATACATCCGTTGCATGCCAGCCGTTACAATCGCGCGATGACAGAACAGGCCACCGCCGCCGCCGCGCCGCGCCGCGACCCGATGCGGCCGCTGCGCTACCTCTATCGCGCGCCGCTATTGCTGCTGCTCGCCGTCATCGCGTTTCCGCTGGCGTTGTTCGTGTTCAGTCCGCTGGCGCGTGGCATGACCGTGAAAGGCGAACGGCTCGCGCACTGGATGCAGCGCTGGTGGTCGGGCCGGCTGGTGCGCTGCTTCGGCTTCCGCATTCATCGTGTCGGACAGCCGTTGCCGGGTGCGGTCATGTTCGTCGCCAACCACGTTTCGTGGCTGGACATCGAACTCATGCACAGCCAGCGCGTGATGGCGTTCGTGGCCAAGGAGGAAATCTCGCGCTGGCCGCTGGTCGGCTGGCTCGCCACGCGCGCGGGCACTATCTATCACCGCCGCGGCAGCACGCATTCGCTGGGCGCCGTGCAGGAGCAGATGGTCGATCGTCTGCGCAGCGGCATGGCGGTCGGTATTTTTCCGGAAGGCGGCACCGGTCCGGGCGATCGCGTGCGCACGTTTCATGCGCGCATTTTCCAGGCGGCGGTCGAAACGAATGTGCCGGTGCAGCCGGTCGGTCTCTGCTACGGACATGGCAGCACCATGGATCTGAGCGTGCCGTTCGCGCCGAAAGAAAATTTCCTGTCGAATTTCCTGCGCCTGCTCGGCGGTCCGTCGATGGATGCCACCGTCTATTTTCTGGAACCGGTGCCGCTCAGCGAAGAAGGCCGCCGCCACACCGCCGAGGCCGCGCGCCAACGCATCGCCGCCGCCCTGCAGTTGGTTGCCGAATGAGCGAGGAGTACCAACCGCGCGGCCTGTTGCGCAACGCGCACGTGCAATCGATCCTCGCCTCGAGCGGCGTGCGCGGTTTCCTGTCGCGCAAACAGCGCATCGTTCTGGAGCGCGAGGCGGTCGAACACGTCCTCGATTGCGGCGACGGCGTCCGCCTGCAGGGATTTCATTCGGCGCAGCACGTCGTCGACAAGCCGCGTGCGCTGGCCGTCCTGCTGCACGGTTGGGAAGGCAGTGCGCAGTCGAGCTACGTGTTGAATACGGCGAACCGTCTGCTCGCGGACGGTTGCGACGTGATTCGGCTCAACTTTCGCGATCACGGTCAGACGCATCATCTGAATCGCGAATTGTTTCATTCGTGTCGTATCGATGAAGTCGTCGGCGCGGTGAAGCAGATTGCGCAGCGATTTCCAACGCGTCCGCTCGTCATCGGTGGATTTTCGCTCGGTGGCAATTTCGCGTTGCGCGTTGCATTGCGTGCGCCGGCCGCGGGCATTCCGCTGAGCTGGGCGTTCGCCGTATGTCCTGTGATCAGTCCGCACGCGGGATTACAGTCGATCGAAGATGCGCCATGGTTCTACGAGCATTACTTCATGCTCAAGTGGCGCGATTCGCTGCGCCGCAAACAGAAACTGTTTCCGCAAGCCGAGCTGTTCACGCCGCAGCAACTGCGCGGCAACATGCGCGAGCTGACGCGCGATATGGTGTTGCGTCACACCGATTTCGGCACGCTGGAAAATTACCTGGACGGCTATTCCATTGCCGGCGACACGCTGTCGAAACTGCAAATACCGGCCACGATCCTCACCGCTGCGGACGATCCGGTCATACCCATCGCCGAATTCCGCGAACTGAAACTCGCGCCGTCGACGCAGCTCGTCATCACGCCGCACGGCAGCCATTGCGCGTTCCTGCTCGACTGGAGCCTGCGCAGCTGGACCGACGATTTCATCGTCGAGCATCTGCACCGCGCGCTGGCCGAAACGTCGCGCGACAAGGGCATGCAGGCCGCGTCTGCGGCATAATCCGCTCAACGAACCGCAGTCGTCTTATGTCACTCGAATCCGCTTTGGAAATGCATCGCAACGGCCAGCTCGAATCGGCCGACGCGGCCTATCGCGAAATCCTCGCCGAAGAGGACGTCGCCGACGCGGCCTATCTGCTCGGCGTGCTGCGCCATCAGCGCGGCGACGACGCCGAGGCCGAAGCCCTGCTTCGTCGCGCCATCGCGCGCGACGGCGAATCGGCGCGCTATCACCTGGCGCTGGGCGGCGTGCAGATGCATCGCGGCGAGGACGTCGCCGCGCTCGCCAGCTTCCAGCGCGCGCTCGAGCTCGATCCGAACAGCGTCGAGGCGCACGGCGTGCTCGGTCATCTGACCTTGCTCGCCGGCGACGTGGGCAGCGCCGAAAACCGCTTCCGCATCGGCCGCCGCGCGGAAGAAGACGATCCGATGATCCTGCTCGGTCTTGGCAACGTGTACCTCGAACGCGGCGATGCCGCCAACGCGGCCAAGTTCCTCGCGCGCGCGGCCGAACAGCGTCCCGACGATGCGGCGATCCAGCAAAGCCTCGGTCGCGCGCTGTTCGATCAGGGCGCTTTCAACATCGCCGAGAAAGCGTTTCAGAATGCGTTGAAAAGTAGGCCCGACCTGAGTTTGTCGAAACTGTTTCTAGCACGCGCCAACATGCGTCAGGACAAGCTCGACGAAGCGCAGGCGCTGTTCGCGGAACTGGCTGCGAGCGGACAGCAACCCTTCGGCGCCAACGCGGGCCTGGGCGACATCGCGCGCCGCCGCAACCAGGTGGTGCGGGCGTTGAAGCACTACCGGCGCGCGCTGGAGATTGATCCGACGCATCCCGGCGCGATCATCGCGTGCGCGTGGTGCATGGAATTCATGAAGGACCACGCCGCCGCAGAGCGTTACATGACCGAAGGCCTCAAGCACGCCACCGATCCGCAGATGGTGCGCGTCGAACTGGCCAAGCTGCTCGACAGCCTCGGCCGCAGCGAGGAAGCCGCGAAGATCCGTGCCGCATGAATGCGCAGAACGAACTCGACGTCGAAGCCGAACTCATAGCAGCGGCGCGGCTGCTGGAACAGAATCGCGCGCCGGAGGTGCTCGCGATCTGTGAACGCGTTCTCGCGTACCGTCCGAAAGCGTTCATCGGCCGTCTTTATTACGCCCACGCGCTGAATATTCTCGATCGACCTTACGAAGCAACGGTCAATTACTACCGCGCCATCAACGATGCACAACGCAGGGGACGTTGGCTGAGTCCCGAGACGACGCTGTCGACGTTGCAGGAACTTGTCGTCTTCGCCATGAAGTTCGTCGACGCCGAGCGCCGTCGCCTGTTCGAAGCGGCGCTGGCGCCGACGCGCGCGCGCGCGCCGGATGGACTCGCGCGTGTCGACGAAGCGCTCTCGATCTATCTTGGCGAGGCGCCGGCCAACTATGCGAATGACCGGCAGCGCCCGAAATTCCTGTACGTGCCGCATCTGCCGACCGAGGCGTATTTCGCGCGTGCGCTGTTTCCGTGGTACGAAACCCTCGAGCGCGCGACCGAAACGATCCGTGGCGAACTGCATGCGCTGCTCGGCGAGAACGAAAACTTCGAACCGTTCCTCAAGTTCGATTCGCAGGATCAGGTCTCGAATTACTTGGGTGGCGAGAAGCCGAACTGGAACGCATTCTTCTTCTACCGCCACGGCCAGCGCTACGACGACAATTGCGCGCGCTGCCCGGCGACGACGGCGATCCTGGAAAGCCTGCCGCTGGTGCGCATCGCGGAGCACGCGCCGGAAATCTGTTTTTCGGTGCTCACACCGGATTCCCACATCTTGCCGCATCACGGATCGACCAACGCGCGCCTGGTCACGCATCTGCCGCTGATCGTGCCGCCGGATTGCGCGATCGTCGTCGGCGGCGAAACGCACGTGTGGGAAGAAGGCCGCTGCATCACCTTCGACGACACCTTCGAGCATGAGGCGTGGAATCGCAGCGACAAGACGCGCGTCGTGCTGATCGTCGATGTCTGGAATCCTCATCTCACGGCGATCGAACGCGACGCGCTCACGGCGCTGATCGCCGCGATCCGCGCCTTCAACCGCGATGCGGGCGTGATCGCCAGCGATCATTGATTCACCGGATCGGTGCTCGACCGCGTAAAATGCGCACCATTATGGTGCGAACGAGCTGATTTGCATCGCTTAGACATCTGATTTTATTAGTTTTTTCGGCTGGCATCGCGCTTGCTCTGTGGCACGGGTCTTCTCCTGCGAGGTTGCCATGTCCGATAAAGTTTTCGATCTGATCAAAAAGAACAACGTCGAGTTCGTCGACCTGCGCTTCGCCGACATGCTCGGCAAGCAGCATCACGTTACTTTCCCGGTCCACGCCGTCGATGCGTCGACGTTCGAGGACGGCAAGATGTTCGACGGTTCGTCGATCACCGGCTGGAAGGGCATCAACGATTCGGACATGGTGCTGATGCCGGATGCGTCGACCGCCGTGGTCGATCCGTTCGCCGCGCATTCGACGCTCATCGTCACCTGCGACGTGCTCGAACCGAGCACCATGCAGGCCTACTCGCGCTGCCCGCGTTCGATCGCCAAGCGCGCCGAAGCATTCCTGAAATCCACCGGCGTCGCTGACACCGCGTTCTTCGGTCCGGAACCGGAATTCTTCATCTTCGACTCGGTGCGCTGGCACAACGACATGCGCGGCGCCGGTTTCGAAATCGAATCCGAAGAGGCCGCGTGGAGTTCGGGCGGTTCGTTCGAGGACCGCAACTCCGGCCATCGTCCGGGCATCAAGGGCGGTTATTTTCCGGTGGCGCCGGTCGATTCGTTCGGCGACCTTCGCGGCGAAATGTGTAAGACGCTCGAAGCGGTGGGCCAGACCGTGGAAGTGCATCACCATGAAGTCGCCACGGCCGGCCAGTGCGAAATCGGCACGCGTTTCAACACGCTCGTGCAGAAGGCCGACGAACTGCTCACGATGAAATACGTGATCAAGAACATCGCGCACGCCAACGGCAAGACGGTGACGTTCATGCCGAAACCGATCGTTGGTGATAACGGATCGGGCATGCACGTGCATCAGTCGCTGGCCAAGGGCGGCACCAATCTGTTCGCGGGCGATCTGTACGGCGGCCTGTCGCAGACCGCGCTGTATTACATCGGCGGCATCTTCAAGCACGCGCGTGCGATCAACGCGTTCACCAATTCCACGACCAACAGCTACAAGCGCCTGGTGCCGGGCTTCGAAGCGCCGGTGATGCTCGCGTACTCCGCGCGCAATCGTTCGGCGAGCTGCCGCATTCCGTTCGTGCATTCGCCGAAGGGACGCCGCATCGAAGTGCGCTTCCCCGATCCGATGAACTCCGGCTACCTCGCCTTCACCGCGCTGATGATGGCCGGCCTCGACGGCATCTTGAACAAGATCGATCCCGGCGCGCCGATGGACAAGGATCTGTACGACCTGCCGCCGGAAGAAGAGAAGAACATCCCGACCGTCTGCTCGAGCCTCGACCAAGCGCTCGAATCGCTCGACAAGGACCGCGGCTTCCTCAAGGCCGGCGGCGTGTTCTCCGACGACTTCATCGATGCCTATATCGACATGAAGCTCGCCGAAGTCACGCGCTTCCGCGCAGCGACGCACCCGATCGAATTCCAGATGTACTACTCGTTCTAAAGGACGCGGCGCCCTGTCATCCGGCAGGGCGCCTCTCGACCAATCGCTACACCCCTCACCGCCGGATGCGGCGTATGCTGCACCGATTCCAACGGAGGGCTTGTCATGCGTGAAATGAAACTCATCGTTGCGGCACTCGGCCTCGCGTTCGCCGCGAACGCTTTCTGCGAAGACGCGAAGCCGGCCGCCGCGCCGGAAGTGAAACGCACCATCCTTGAACGTCACGATCAATCCGGCATCGAAGGCGTGGAAATCGTCACCGGCACCGCCGAGTTTCCGAAGGGCGGTGTCATCGGCTTCCACACTCACGACGGCGACGAAGCCGGTTACATCGTGAAAGGCGAAGTGATCTGGCGCGTCAAAGGCCAGCCCGACAAAACGCTGAAAGCCGGCGACCATTTCTTCAATCCACGCGGATCGGCGCACAGCGTGGTTGCCTCAGGCGACGGCGGAACGGTGTTTTCGACATGGATCGTCGACAAAGGCAAGCCGATGGCGACGCCGGCGCCTTGAGCGCCCGATTGCGCAGGCGTACGGAATCCCGTACGCTTGGGTGATGGTCGATCTTTCCGCCACCGACGCGCGCGCCAACCTGTACCGTCTTCTCGACGAGACAGCGGAAAGCCATGAGCCCGTTCACATCACCGGCCCGCGCAACAACGCCGTGCTCGTTTCCGAAGAAGATTGGAACGCGATCCAGGAGACGCTGTATCTGCTCTCCGTTCCCGGCATGCGTGAGTCGATCCGCGAAGGCCTGAAGACGCCGGCGAAGAAAATGGCCAAGGAACTTCGCTGGTGACCTGGAAGCTGGTGTTTTTGAAATACGCGCAGAAAGACGCCAGGAAACTCAAAGCCGCAGGATTAAAACCGAAAGCAGAAACCCTGCTCGCATTGCTCGCGCGCGATCCGTTCGAGATACCGCCGCCCTACGAAAAACTGGTGGGCGATCTGGTGGGTGCCTATTCGCGCCGAATCAATATCCAGCACCGGCTCGTGTACGAAGTGGTAAAAAACATCAAGACGATCAAGGTACTTAGGCTGTGGTCGCACTACGAGTAGCGCTGCACTAGAATGGTGCAATGCCGGCTGATGCCTTCGCAGGTCCTCGTGCTTTGACAGATGCTGCCGATTGGCTCGCCCAATCGGCCACGGGTATCGCGGTCATCGATCGGCGGTTTTGCTTCGCATATGCGAATCCTGCCTTCGTCGAGCTGACGCATGCCTCGGGTTGGCGTGGAGCGCCCCTGAAAATCCTCGGGGAAGCCGAACCGGCATTGGCTGCGGTGATCGAGCGTGCGCGCGAGGTGAACGTGCCGGTCGTCTCGCGCAGCATGGACGTGATGCTCGGTGGCGCGATGCAGCGCGTCGACATCGCCGCCAGCATCCTGTCAGACGATCGCGTGCTGCTCGAATTGCACGTGCTCGGGGCGAAATTCGAAGACGGCGCGGCGCCGCGCGTTTCGGAAAGTCTGCGCGGCCTCGCGCACGAGATGAAGAATCCGCTGGCCGGACTGCGCGGCGCGGCGCAGTTGCTCAAGCGTGGCATGGCCGACCCGGATCAGCAGCTGCTGGCTGACCTCGTCATCTCGGAAGCCGATCGCCTCGGCGCGCTCGCCGATCGACTGCTGCATCCTCGCGGCAAACTCACGATGCGCGCGGTCAACCTGCACGAGATCGCCGAACGCGCGCGCGCGCTGATCGCGGCCGAAGCGGGTGCCGGGATCAAGCTCGATCGCGACTACGATCCGAGCCTGCCCGATCTTCAAGGCGACGCCGACAGCCTTCTGCAGGTCGTACTCAATCTGATGCGCAACGCGTTGCAGGCCGGTGCGCAGACGATCGTCGTGCGCACGCGTGCTGAACACGGCGCCGTCGTCGGCGGCCGCACACTCAGACGCGCGCAACGTCTCGATGTCATCGACGACGGCGGTGGCGTTCCGGAAGAACTGCGCGAATCGCTTTTCATGCCGTTGGTGTCCGGCCGCGCCGACGGCACCGGACTCGGCCTCGCGCTCGCGCAGGAAATCGCGCACGAGCACGGCGGCCAGATTTCGTTTCGCAGCCGCACGGGACACACCACGTTCTCGCTGACGCTGCCAGCGGAGCTGCATCGTGGCTGACATCTGGATCGCCGATGACGATGCCGCGATCCGCTTCGTGTTGCGTCGCGCGCTGCACGACACCGGCGCGAACGTGCACGAATTCCCGGCCGCCGCAACGCTCGTCAACGCGTTGAAGGAA
>Ga0157374_10001752_pt1 | contig 18234 bp, 14 predicted proteins | sample M25metaG_FD_115308 | JGI IMG/M metagenome (GOLD analysis project Ga0157374, IMG submission 115308) | Miscanthus rhizosphere microbial communities from Kellogg Biological Station, Michigan, USA - M2-5 metaG | ecosystem: Host-associated > Plants > Roots > Rhizosphere > Soil | place: USA: Michigan...
TTCTTCGGCTGTAAAGCGCGGGAAGACTTTGGCGCTTTTAGCCGCCCTGCGAAACCACTCACTCGGTTTCAGCCCTGCATTTTTCGCACGTCCCTCAATCAAGACCCTTTCTGTCGGCGTTAACCGAACCATTAAAATCTCACTCCGATTTATCGACTTCTTTGGGCGCCCCGATTTTTTCCTGTTAGCTACAATCTTATTTTGAGTAATTGCTGTCATGTATTCATCCCTTACTGATTTTTAAAAACCCGACCAACGGGAGCGAGTTCCGGATTGCCCCGGCGGGGTATATCCGGGTTTTTGTATAGCAAAAACATTAACTCGCTCCTTACTGCGGGATAGAAATATCCCGCTACATTTTCCCCTGCCCATTTGTATCCTGGCATTAAATCAGTATCTCCGGCCAGTAGACTAAACTGCCTTTTTTAGGATGGTAATTTGGCTGATAGCGGATATAGCCATAATCATCCAACTGCCTAATGCATTTGTGATAAGTCGCCACTGATGCGATCTTGCTATGGGTCATCAGTTCCCGCCGGGTAATAGGAAAAGGGCTTACAAAGTTGTTGCGCTGCCACTGGATAAAGAGTGCTGTAAACAGGCTGACATGGGTTGCCATTAAGCGGTCGTCACTGCTCATCCTTTTGAGCAACTTACCATAATCGGCGAGTTCCTTTACGGGTGCTTTGATGTTCACTTTAAGCCTCCTTCCAGCAACTTGTTGATGTCTTCCAGCTTGTAGTAAATAATGCTGCCGATACGGGTATAATTCAGAGTACCGTTAATACGCAGGTTTTGCAAAGTGCCTGGTGAGATGTTCAGCAACTTTCGGACTTCATTGCTTTTGAGCCATTTCTTGGATTGCCCTTGTCCGGGCTGAATGAGCTGCCTGATCTCTGACAGCAATTCGCTTTTAAATTCCTTTAAGTCTTCTTTGGTGATAATTTCCAGATTCATTTGTCCCTCCTGTTTGATTAATAATAGACCTGTTCAATAGCGGCATCAATTGAAATCGCCTGAACGGTATGAGGGCAAATGTCAAAACAGACATGTAGGTTTATATGACCAATGAAGACGTTTGGTCACAATTGTAGAGCAGTCACTTGTCGTCTTTACGAACGATTTTGAAATGCTTGTCTTTTTCGGCTATCTCGATAAATTTAGCAGGCTTATCACCTTTTTTAGCCGGGAAGTAGTTGCGTGCGGTATCAATAGAGATTTCTTTATCGCCATGTACAAAATATTTGGCGATCATTTTATACCATGGGCTTTGAGTTTGTGAACGGGTAAGCTTATTGCCATTAGACATTGTTAATTCCTGTATTTGATCAACCAAATTCATGAAAGCTGGTAAGCCGCCTTTGTCGATCACTACCTTTTCAACCACGTCATATTTAGAGGCCTCTTTTAACTGGTTTTCTAATTCGGTAATTCGTTGTTTTAGTTTGTCGATTTGGTTATCCTTATCGCCGATTACGGATTCGATTGGCTCGGTTTTATGCCATTGATCAATTGTTTTCAGGAACTCTAAAAATTTTTCCAGCGTTCGTGTCGGTTCAAGACCGCGGGAGTATTTCTTTGAAAATGGATCGAGACGTTTAAAATATTTGATGCGGTTTATCACAACGTCATGAACATGCTTAAAAAATACCTCAGCCTGATTGTAATGCCCTTCTGAAAAATAAGCAAGATGAAGGTTATAATAGGATTCAAATTCATTCTCCGTTAACTGGTAAAGCTTCTTCAGAAAGAAATTATCGGCTTGGACTTTATTTTGAATAATTGGATTACCGATTTCAAAACGATTAGGAGAAAAGTCGAAACGACTTCTAAAACGGAAAAATGGATTTGAGGTGGGCATGTTTTTCGAAATTAATAATCGGTAAGAAATTCAAAAAACCGTGAAACACCTTTTTTTGAAGAAATTATGATGCCAATGAAAGTGGCTAAGGCTTGCAATTTTCCATACCGTTAGGATTAAAAAATAAATACTTCTTAGCTAATAAGATCCTGCTGATCATTCAATAATTCTCGTTTAACTTGTTTTTGATAGTAATTGTAGCCTGTCTTAGCCCATTTTCTGACCTTTAGGGAGCTGTGATCAAAAAGTTCTTTCATCATCGCGCTAAGTTTTTCAAAATAAGGTGCAGAAGAGCCGACCCAACCAAAACTTCCCATGTTTGCACCTATTTCGTTTAACAAACCTGGTACTTTGTAAAAGCGGTCAATCATTAATTTTGCGAATGGGTGCCATAATGAACCCTCTGCTTCTGTTGAAAAAACAGGCATCATATAGGCGATACGTTCAGGGCCTTTAGGTTTGTGTTCTTCACACCATTCTATAATCTTCGTGGTGTCTGCAATAAATAATAAGCCTGAATGCCCATAGCTTCCATTTTTAGACCCTAATAAATCTTTGACGTTCCAATATTCCACTGACTTGGCAAGCAGGGCCGGGGAAAGCCTGTCGAAGATAATAGTAAAGTATTGAGACATTAATATTTTGACCAAATCTTGCAGGTGAAAATTGCCTGAAGGAAAGTTTTCCGATTGAAGGCTATCTGCGATATGATCAGACAATGATTCAGCCAACTCCTCATCTCTTCTTTCTGCAAACATTTTTTGTGCAGCATGGACATAGATATATAAGTCCATGGATGAATGTTTGACCTCCAAAGTGATGAAGTTGCTTTCAATCATGATTTTTCTCATGTTCGGTTTGAAATGACTCCAAAGTACCTCATTCGAATAGCTCAATTGATTGTAAATCGTGAATGCTGTCCATTTGCCGGAACTGCCATAACCTGAAATACGGTCACAAAGCTTAACCACTTCTTCTTCAGACAGCCCTCCATCTCCAACGTTAACTAGAATGTTCAAAAACGCAGTAACGTCTGCAATATGTGCGTCGACAAGCGGAAAAAGTTTATTAATGTCTTTTGCGGTGGTATTTCCAAACCGGAGTAAGGTGAAAAGCAAATAATTTAAATCTTGATCAGCTAAGATGACATCCAGTAATTTGGTTCTGTTGTGTTTCTCTATCGCTGAAAGAAAACCGGCAAGCACTTCTGTTGAACGTTTGCTTTTCTCTATTTTCTTCAACTCCTTAAGAATGGTAATTCCAGTAAGATATTGATCATCTTTCTTTTCAGCCAATGCCCTTCCGAAAAGCACACCGCGCCGCTGTTCGCCGGATAGTAATTGCGGCAAAAAAACTTCAGCAGGTATTTTAAGCATCTTTAGCTCATTCAGCAGTTCTCTTAACCTGACTACGGCTTTTTCTTGGCTCTTGTATATGTCTGGTTCATCATAATCCCATTCCGGCACACTGACAAGGAACTTTACCTTATTTGGCCAATCTGTTGGTGTAAACGAGGCAATCAGCTGGGTTGCTAAATGGCGGTTGGCATCGTCCAAAGTTTCATATTTCAACGAAGACCGCAATGCTTTAATCACCCCCTCCCATAAGGAAGTATCATTTTCGGCGATGTATTTAATGATTGGTGTCAAGAGTTGCCCTCGATTCTGCCCAAAAATGCCTCTTAAGTTAAGTGTAATGATTTCTTTAGCATCCTTAATAATTTCCGGCTTTTCGTTAATAATGCTTAACAGTTTTTGTAAGGATTGCTCCCAATAATCGTAGATTTCATCCCATGTTTGCGGCATATAATCAACAAGTCTTGTGCTATAGCCTTGGTCATCGGGACCACCCATTCTTTTGAAATCATGGCTTCTAAGTGACTGACCGATGGCGCTAACCGCGAGCTCAAGGTACGCAGGATCTACTTCGTCAAGGAAGTGGTCGAGCACGGAAAGCCTTTGCTTTAAGGTCGCCTCGGTACCCGGCAAAAAGATATGGAAAGTTTGGAGGAATTGGTTTCTCGCGTTGTTGGCGATGTTTTCAGTTTCGCCTGCTCCGAATTTTCCCAATATAAGAATACTTTCATCATAGGTTTCTTTACGGAATACCAGTTTCTCTAGAGACCATATCAAATTCCTGCGACCTTTATCGACAGCTTTAATATCGGTTATACTGTAATCAGCATAAACTTTTGTTAATGCACTTACGGTAGCTTCAGGGTTCACTTCAACAACAGAGCGGAAGAGGCGTGACCCCAATTCTGTATTAAGTACTTCCGCAGACGCAAAAGGGCCTTGCGGTCCCCACAAGGTAGCAACGAGTGATTTAGCGCGTTCAATTTGGTCAAGTGACCGCAGTCTTTTACAAAAAGCATCAATTAAACCAGCACCAATAAGTCGCGTGCAAAACTCCTGAAACTTATCTGGTGGATAATCGAGTATCCATTCCGCAGCCAAGTTTGCGGCTAATGGTGTCGGTACAACAGTTAGAGTGTACCCTCGGCGTTCAAGGATGTTTCTTTCATTTTTAAACATCCGACAAGTGCGATAAAACAAGGAATCGGAAACGCCAGGGTCACAAACTGATGAGGCAATAAAATCACGGTGGACTTTATATTCATCCAACCTGTTTTGGTCAGAAAACAGTTCTTCAATCTCTTCATCAATAAAATTAAATTCACTGAAAATGGCGCAGGCTTTTATAATATTATACTCTGCGTCGTTGCGATCTTTATGACCGAAAACGAGTTTTTCAATAAATTTGTCCGGCAACTGAGTATTAATGGAGTTAGGGCCGCTTTTTGCAATGGCTTCCTCCAAAAGTTCGACCATTTTGGGGTAACCCTCAGCCAAGTCTGCTAGACGCTGTATCTCAGAATCACCAAACATGGGATAGAGTGTTTTCAGCATCGACTTTACAGTCTCCTTCTGATCGTCTTTATTAAGTTTGATAACATGCCTTTCGTCTGTTTCTAGTGAAAAATCAATACTGATTATCTTAAGTTTTGAATTGCTTCTCACTAATCCTGCTAGAGCAACATGGACATCATTTGGGCAATTATCGATCACAATAATACCAACAGTGTTCTCTTTGAAATTAAGTACATAGCGTGCGAGGTCATTATTTTGTACAAGTCCATAGTCATAATAAACAACTGCCGCATTAAGTTTATTTTGGTCAAGGTCTATATTGGATGGGTCATGCTTAAATGTTTCGTAGACTAATCTGGTTTTGCCAATGCCGGAATGGCCAATGATCCTGATCGCATTTTCTGTTTTTATCAGGTTCTTGATATCTGACATTTGTCGTCTCAACGCAGTTGCTTCAAATTTAAACGTCAAAGAGGTTTGATAATCTCGTCCCCACTGATGCCAAGTCCTGAAAATGTCAGGCCGCGTTCTACCGTTACATTCCATTAAGTATACAACTGTGGAGATATATTCTGTAGCCCATTCCGCTATTTTATTTGCGTCGTAAACTTTGAACTGGGAACGAGGATAGGTCAAGCCTACACTCTTACAAGTTTCTACCATTTTATCAATGCGGTTTTCAATACCTCTCCGCGTGCTGGCATCGGCCGACATAAATAAATTGTAGTCACCGCCACTATCCAAAATTTGCTGTATGACAGGCTTAAGTCTTTTGATTTTGCTGACAGAGTCTTCTTCAAGGAATTCAGCTTCGATTTTTGAAGGAATTAGGTTAGTTGCCTTGCACTGAAAGAGGGTAAGTTTGTTGGTTAGCCAGTTTGAAGTCTTAGTATCATTGACAGTAATGCGTCCGTCTTCGCCGCCATCGCCCGTAGTGATCTTTTGAGAAACGTAATAGAACCCTTGTAAGTCTTTTTTCTCGACTTCTAGGTACAATAACATTTGAAGCAGTCTGGTTAATTGTTCGGCAGATAATTCTTCTATTTCTCTGCTCTGTACTGAATTTATAGCCATTGATCGGTTAGGATTTAATAAGTTAAAGTTAAAAAAATATCTGTTTGTACTTGGACGATCTAAGAGCAATGTAAGGGAGAACTCATTTGCTTTTCCAACACATGTTCTAGACATGTCTCAGCATTTGAAGTATGTCTCTGAATTATTTGTAAGTTAGTATTTAAACTTTTGACCATGTCACAATCAGTAGAAGAACGCGCACTCATTGGACACAATCACCGTGGGCAAATTATAGATGCTTGCAGCTGGCTCGAAAAATATATTGAAGCATTTATATTGGATTTCTTTGTTGGTGAGCGTGGTACGCGATGGGATATGATGAGAGAGGTGTTGTTAGACCGTTTTCATTTTGACGGCAAGATTGCCACTATGGAGGTATTAGTCAAGAAATCAGCAGGTACTAATTTTAAGAAACAGTATGGTAAACTCTTTGGCGAATTAAGATATATCAAAGAGCAACGAAATTTTTTTGCGCATTACGTACAGATTGCTCGATTAGACACGGATGATATTTCTTTACTATCGCTGCGTGATGGCGCAAAAACACTAAATTACACCGAAAGAGAACTCAGGGCGTTGTTAGAACGAATCCTTAAATGTTCGGACGAGGTGGTTAACCTCAAAAATAAGGTTAAGGAATTTTTACCGGCGCAACACTGAATTAAAATAATCTTAACTGTGTTCATTGTATTTTGACCAGGTGGTTTTCGCGTCACATAATTAATATTGATATAAAAGCTTAATTTAGAGCTCTTCAACCTTTATCAGTGTGTATTAATGGATAGCTCTTTACGTAAATTTCGGGATCGGCTCAGGATCATCATTATCCTTTATACTTTTTGCGAGCACCCTGATAATTCCACAGATAGTATTTATGGCACATTTAGAAGTGAGATTAAGATTCAAGCGTTGGATTTTCTATTGCGTTATCCTGATTTCTTGTGTCTGGAATTGTTAGATCTGCTTGATTCAGATCACACCCTTGACCCCGATGAAATAAGAAATATTATTATCGATATCTATCATAAAAAAGAGCCAGAGTTGCGAGTGGAAGAAATGGAAAAATTTTTTCACGGCGCGTATGAAAGCATTGATGAAGTCATCGCATTTCATGTAAGTGTGGGCTTTTTAAAACATGAAAGTAAAAAAAGGAGTGACGGCAAAACCTATGATAAATATTATCATGTAACCAAAGCTTGCGCCGAACGTATCGATCAATTTCTAAAAGACATTCCTTCAGTCACTTGGTTTTTTGACCGGTGCAAATTGATCAAGAAATATTTTGATCGGTTTTCTGGTACAGAGTTAAAAGCCCGACAATACCGCTATTCTGAGTATAGCGTCATTTCCTATAAATCTCACATCCGAAATGTCAACGATAAAGTGCGGGATAAGTTTAAGCAACGTTTTAATTACCAGCTTTCATGAGCAATACTGATATCAATTTCAAGGAGTTTGTGAAATATGTTCATGAACCTTTCAAGGAAAGAATAACTTTTGAAGAAGTTAACAAAATACTTTTTTTAAAGCAAGGTTATAACAAAGACAGCCCCACGTCGCTTGGCAAATCGCTGTCATTAAACAGGCTTAGGTTCAGCGGCAAAAAAGTAACTGGTGAAGACTATATCTATGATCAGTCCTTATCGAAAGGCATTAATGTTTGGATCGCTGATAACCACAAAGGAAAATCAACTATATTCAAAATTATCAAATTCGCTATTACAGGGACGGATAGTATCAAACGGGATATAAAGGCTTGGATTGACGAGATACTCTTAGAATTCAATATTGGTCAAACAACCTATACCTGTTTTATTGACAGACGTGGTCGTGATAGGGGCGCGTTATATCGTATGACTATCGCAAATTTCCTCTCCTTTAAGGATGACCAGAAACTGGACAGTTTGGACGAAGATGTGGAGTTCGACTTCAAGAGTATGAAGCAATTCGAAGAAAAAGTACAGGAATTTTTCTTTGAGCAATTCTCATTTTATACGTTAAAATACACTCAAAAAAGCAGTTCAAAAGAAGAGTTCGAACTTAATACATCCAATTTGAGCTGGGCTACTTATTTTAAGTCTATTTATCTGGAGTCCAGCAACTACGAATATTTGTTTTTTGATAAAGAAAACTTCGGAGCGCAGGGGAAAAAGATATTTGAGATGATACTCGGCCTGCCCCTAACCTATCCTATTAATATGCTCAGCATCCAGTTGGACAAGATATCAGAAGATATTGGCCGGATAAAATTAATTGATAAAACTAAAACTGAAACAACGGTTGCTAAAAAACAAGAGCTAGAAAAAAAGTATGCAACCGTTAATGCTGAGCTTGCTGATGCGAATAAGCTCACCAACGTTACTTTCAGCGAGAAGGCATTTGTTTCAGAATACAATGCTATTCAAAACAAAGTCAATGAGACCAGGAAGCAACAACGCGTAGCGGAAGAAGCCCATCGATTGGAACAAGTGCGACAACGCAGCCTGGAAGAAGAATTGGCGAATTTAGTAGAAGATAAGCAAAAGATACAAAACGAGATCAATCGGTTGACAAAGCAGGAATTAAATGTCGAGCTATATCGTCAGGCCGAAAGTTTTTTTACCAACCTAGATATTAAGGTATGCCCCCATTGCGAAACTGAGGTTAGCGAAAGCAAAAAGGCACACGAGCACACGTCACATACCTGCAGTTTGTGTGGTGAAAAACCCACCGAACAAAAGGTCGACGAGGCTGAATTGAAAGAAAAAGCTGAACGTATCAAGCAAGAAATTACAGGGCACCAACAACGATTACAAACTGTAAATAAAAATATAACCAACCAGGGTCAAAATCTCGAAAAGATCAGAGTTGCCGTAGCAGCACTTTATAACCAGCTGGTCGCCATGCCATCGTTACAAACCGAGAACGACAAATTAAAAGAGTTAGAGGATAAGATCGAAGCGATAAACCGAGACCGTAAAAATCAGCAACAGTTTTTTGATAAGAAAGACCAGTTAATTAAAGATGAAGCTGTTTTAAAATTTCAACTGGATGAATTGAAAAAAGTAAAACAAGGAGATCAAAACGCGGATTTAATCGCGTTACAGCTCAAGAAAGAGATCTTGGACTATGCATTATTATCGCTCGGTAAAAAGCGTATAAAACTGAATGAGTCTATCTTGAAAATCTTGGAAGAACTCATTTTGAAAGAAGTTAACGCATTCGGATTGACTAGTATTACAAGAGTGGACATTGATGAAAAGTTTAATCTTTCCTTTACCCAAAACACCGTTCCCGTAGATTTTAATGAAATGGAGCCAGGAGAAAAACTGAGGGTAAAATTAGGTTTTTATCTAAGTTTAATTCAGTTGGATATCGAGCATAATCTAGGACGCCACCCAAGATTTTTGATATTTGATTCACCAGGCAGCGAAGAAATGGTGCCCAAGCATTTACACGGCTTATCGGACATGTTAAAGAATGTCAACGAGCGGTTTACGGATCAATTACAGATTTTCATAGGTTCTGCGCTTCGGGAGTTTGAACAAATCACCACATCCGACAAAACGTTCGTAAAGAATGAGGATGAATTTGTATTCTGATGGCGATTGACCAATCATATTATGCCTTGTTTAAGAATGGCAGTGTTTATCAGCAGACGCAATTTTTGGACGATTTTTATACGCTGATCGATATCGATACAGAGACCGGAACAGATCTCGTTGATTTGTTGACAACTGCAATCAGCCAAACCGTTAACTCCTACGTCAAAAGATCGCTCTTCAAGTTAATGGCAGAGTTGACATTACTTGGTAAGATCAGTAATGTTTATGCTTTACTGAATATAGGAGAAGAATTTTTGAATGGTTCTGATGTGCTGTTGCAGACCATCGTATTAAAATATTTATGCCATTTTGAGTCAAACTTATCCGCAGCAACAATCGACAGAATAATTGAACTGTCGGATAGTCCGGATGGTGATGTGGCGAGTCAGGCTTACTATTTATTAGGGATTAGGAAATTGACTTCAAGCTTAGCCAAGGCAGATCATACGAAATTGGTCATCGATCTCAATGAAGGATTAAGATATTTCAATGCATCTGCCGAAAGCTCAGAAAATCGAACTGACGCAGAATTTTTTATCATTTTTATAGAGTGGATAATGCTCATACTCGCTGAGCGGTTTATTGAGGCAAAGGAATCATTTGCCAAAATAGAAGAAAACTTACGCCTTAGCATTCTTTATTTCGACGATGGAACGGACTGGGTGGTTGAATATTTGATATTTGAGCAAGTTAATACGCTAAGTAAAATCATGACGATATCTGCAAGCGCGAAGGCTTGGTTAGACATAAAAGGCAACGTTGAACTGTTAATGCAGCTTAAAACCCAGCGTACCGACCAGCTTTGCGAAAGTCGAATTAATGCAGGTCTTTTAAACAGCATTAACAAAAAGATGCTAGAGGGCATTGAAGAGACAACTTTTGCGCTCCATTTAGCCTATGAAAAGGATCGCTTGGCTGCGCTTAAGCAGATTAGCTCCGAAAATGACCTTAATGCGTTCATCAGCTATATTATAAGACTTTTCCCGGACACGGATGCCAGCCCTTCTGAAAATTATGAACTGTTGGCAATATTGTCGGAATTTGCAGGCAGCGAGCAAGGCGTGAAACTTTATCAGCAGGTCCAGCAAAAAGAATTAACTGTCGAAAAAGCTATTCGATCGTTACTGTATAAAGCAAATAGCAGTCAATTACCATTTAAAACAGGAAGTGTAAACGGTGAAGAAGTGCTGTTGTCGTTGATGAAAGATATCGACAACGTACTGCCAAACTACCCGGCAAATAAACGGCAAGTATTTATGAATGTGCTGGAGGAAGTTATACGTTACGCGCGAACCACGTTCGTCAATAATGACAAATCAAGATACAAATTTCTTTTTAGCACTAACGAAGGAGGAAAAGGACAAACGGCTATTGAGCAGGATCTTCAAGACAGTATGTTGCTCTACTTCGAACATTCTAAAATCGCCGATGGCCTGGAACATGAAAAGGCCAAATTTGTAGACGGTGGCAGAGTGGACATTCTTTATAAAAAAGATATCATAACCATTCCTATGGAATTAAAAAAGTCGCTTAATACTCAAGATAAGGCTTCAATGGAAGAAAATTATATCGCCCAGGCACAAACTTATACAGCTGGCTATGATCAATTAGGAATTTTTATATTGTTGGAGCTCAGCGATAAGTCGAGCGCACCGCCGCCTAATTTTAAAGATTGGTTTAATATGCATCATTTGATGCCATCGTCCGAATTAGACCTAAAACATCCCGATCATGTGATTTCGGTGGTCATTCCGGGCAACAGAACACTCCCAAGTACGAAAAGCACATATCAATAAGTACTGCAAAAAAGCCCATTCATTCACCTATCTTCGTTTTATTAATTTTGAATGTTTCGTAAGAGTATTTTAGGTTTGTCATCTGATTTAGGAGTAGCAATAAGTCGTAGAATTTTAGTGCCTAAAAATATTAATGTCTTGCTTGAATTCACCCTTATATTCTGCGCGGTATTTTCCGAACAAGTTTAAAAATATTGGAGAAAAATCGAGACCAGCGGACAAACTTAACTGTTTCGCTTTTTCACTGACATAAAGTAACGTTTCGTTGTTGATAAGGGTTTGAAGTGTTGTTCGAAGCGCTACCACCCCCTCGATGTAAAGCGGATAAGCGCTTGCCTTACTCGCAACGCCATGTTGTGACATATCCTGAAAAACCTTGCGCGCCTCTTTTGTGACTTTACTTGTGGTAAATATTATTATTTTCGTCGCATTAAATTTAACAGCGCGGTAGGTTAAAGGGTGCGCATCACCTGGTTCAAAATCTCTATCCTTCAGTTCAAATATCCAGGTTTTATCTTTGAATTGGACAACGCAGTCCACCTCTTCACTATCCTCCGCTAAGTTCCAGATAATGCTTTCCGCCGGAATGCCGCATTCAATCAAAGAGTTGGTAAGCAATATTGTCATCCAATGACTTCCCGCAGTCATTTTTCTGCCTAGATCAGTTAAGTTAAAACTTTCCTGAATTAGTTCATCTTTAAAATTCCTTCCGCAATGCGGACAATTGAGTACATATTTACTAAGCTCCGCCTTTGACTGCACAACGCCAATTGGCATTGACTTTCTTTTACAGGTGATGACATATCGGATTGTTACTAGGCCGTGATTGATCAGTGCGTTTATAGTTTCTAATACATTGTCCTTTTGATCTCCCTTGGCGTGATGCGTTTTATAGATTTCGTGTTCGGCAATTTTCCTGAGTACTTGCCTTAGATCATTCTCACTTATAATCGATGCAGCCTGGGATTCCGCAGGAGTCATAATTGGATATCGGAACGATTTGTAAAAAGTAACGTGTGTATCGAGTTTGTCATTTTGTGAAAATAAGAACCAGTTTACTTTCATATGCCTTACTTTACGCCCATCTATATTGGCTTTCAAAGCCGCCTCGAACTGCTTGACATATCTGATTAAAATTTCGTTTGCCTGTGATTTGCTATCCGAAATAACCCCAATCTCGATCCTCCGATCAGAATATGAAGAACTAGAAGGTTCGTTACTAATATATATGATGTTTTTAGCTTCGACAAACAGATCAGCCCTATAAATGGACGAATTCGTTCCTCTGACATTATAATACCCGATCCAATCTAAAATTTCTTTACTGAGAGTTGTAATCCCCGCGGTTTCCAAAAATTTAACCTTCGACTGCCAAATCACTGATCTAAAGCCTACCTCATTAATTCCTTTAAGAATTTTCGTAAAATCAGTTGAATCAATTGTTAGTTTGGAATAACAGTTAAAAACTTCGATCATATGATTATCTCTCATTCAAATGGTAAATTACTGTAAAACTAAAGACAGACTACCATGGTGAGTAAGTAAAAATAATCTTTCATAACCAAAATACAATCATAAATCAGCATGGTTAAAATGTTAAGAAGTATGATATGTTTTAACCCACTCCAAAGTGTTGATAAACTAGGATCGTCAGAACCGAAATGTTTCGCTTTTTTCAGCTTACACTAAGATCTCGTTTTGATTTACGTTAAATAAAACATATCTTTCGGTAAGTTATTTGGAATCAAATTGTTGCAAATTTTACGTCGAAAATTCGGGAATTGCCACATTTGCAAACTTGTAAAATATTGAAAATAAAGCTTTTAAAGGAATAGGTTCGAGTCCCGTCCAGGGGGCTCAACCGTAAGCGATCTGGTTTTTCCGACTCTTATACAAAATACAATATTCGAAGATTACGGGCAAATTCTGCCCAATGCCCAACTGAATGGTATGGAAGAACGCGATACCTAATTCTTCCCGCAGGTCCTTATGGTGTCGCAATCAGCCGTATCAAACTTCCATTCTTATTACCCGCAGCTTTTGTTAAGCTGGGATAAATTTATGGGTGACATTTGGCCTCGGTTACAGGATGCTAATTGGCCGTATTTGCTCAGGGGAACAGGCAGAGATCCATGATGTAACAATTTCTTACCATTCAATCTCATCTGACCACGGGCCCTTAAGCTTATCCCTTGTGATCAGCTGTCGTATTAACAAACTATCAACGTTTAAAAGCCAGACCGATGATTTATCGGAAAACGGGTCAACAAGTATTTCTAATTCGTTGGGCGATATTTGTCTTGCGCGCACACTGCCAACTAATTCTTCGTCTTCCATTTGTACAATAAAGTTAGGAGCTTGCCATAAGATAAGGGTCTGCCCACCCACAATTGCCCAATCTTCTTTGTCGCTAATCAAGCCCCATGTTGGATCACCATAAATCTCCCCGATGCATGTTAGATGCTGAGTGGCTTTATTAATGAGATAGACGCGCTCGAAAACATTCCCAACACTGAGAGTTGTGGTTTCATAAAGCACGTGAAGATTCTGATTAATGACCTCCATACTGTATATTGGTTCAGTCTAATGTAAGACTTGGATTATCGAAATGCAAGTCAAGTTCGAGCTGTTCAAACCACCGAAAAGAAACGCAGGTGGTTGCGAGTTGAGTGAGATTGAGATTAGGAGCTCTGGGTTGTGTTTAGTAAAAGGGTGCTGACTTGTTCTTAAACTGTTCTAACTCGACTGCCTCTGGATAGTAAGCTTTAAGCTTGTCCGACAATGCCCCAACCTTAAACTTTACAATTGTATAGCTACTATCGAAGCAAACAACTTCGATAATAGCCTTAGGATGTTGCATGTTTCCGTTCTTCCATACTAGACCATTTCCATCTGCATATGGTAAACGATCAAGGTCAACATCAATATCTTCGTCCTTGGGTATGCCCAGTAATACGCCCCAGATAACTTGCATGTCGGCTTCTGCTATCCGCCTAAACTGTTCAGGTGACAATATCAAGTAGTCATCCTCCATGTTGATAGGCGGGGTATCGTCATCCCAGTATATATATTCTAAGTCCGAAATGAGCCACTTTAAGCCGCTAATGTCCTCAATGATGGGTGCCAGAACCGCTTTTAAGTTGGTATGGTAATCAAACTTGTTGCTATATCTAAGTATCCAGTTCATGATTTAGAGTGTACGTGCGAAGTATTCTTGCATCTTGTTACAGATGTCCTTGTTTCTACCTGTAACCCACTTCGTAGGAATGGTCAGGGTGCTATCATCAATCATGTCGAACTTAATGAACGCACTGTACCGCGAAAAGTCCTCAGATATCTCAACGACATCTCTCCAATAGATGGTGCGGTCGGTTATATAGCAATACACCTTATCGTCATCCATTTCAAGTGCAACACAGTTGTTAATAGCGGGAATGAAAACCCAGCGAACTACGTAATAAAGTACAGACCCAAACGCCAGAGATGCAATTATCATGAGGATTAGGAGTTTTGTGTCTTGAGAAGCGATCCCAATGAAGAGTAAGCTAATGACTGCAAAGGAGAAGAATATCACTCCGGCCCATCCATAAAACTTACTGTAAGTATAGGTTGTAGGTTGCATAGAGTGTAAATATAATCAACCTCTTCGAGCCGTACAAAACAGCATGACAGGCTGCGAGTGTGCAATAGCCAAAAGAAGAACTTCTAGCGCGTAGGGTATATTTATAGTGCGTTGAACCAAAAAATGTTCCTTTGCAAAACGAGAGACAGCAGTGAGCCTTTAGTGTGCTTGAAAAGCTTACTAAAGCGAATGAAGCCTGGCGAGATGTTTTGTAGCACTTACAAGACATGAACGCCTTTGGACCTGGTGTGTGAAAGGCCATAATGAAGGAATCGGCAAATAAGCAGAGATTGCCTTTGCCTTCTAAGCAACAACAATAAGGGTAGGGCACTGCCATGGCTTATTTTAAATAACTAGGAATAGGTTATCATTCTGCCAAAACTCCGACATTTTATGGTTCCGCTAACCTAGGGTACCAAGCAATCCCTCCACTTCAGTATTGTATTTTTATAACCCGCTCATTTCCAATTATAAAGACCTAATAAAAATAACTGAAAATTCTTCGATTTTTTTTCATTTTTTAGTTTTACACAACTACAACAACGTATAAATCAAATATTTATAGCAACGCATTAATGATAATCAAGTCCCGCCTAACACGGTGTGGAAAACTCCAAATTGAATCGGATTAAATTGAACGGTATTTTTGGTAAAAGCAAAAGGAGCCATGAGCTCCTCTTAAAATACCTAATAATAGTCCGGCAGGATTATTAAAAACACAGACTAAACATTGAACTGGCAAGTTTAATGGTCAATCTGGAAAACCTCGGAGCTTGTCCCTCTGAGGTTTTTTTATTTATACCAAAGCTAATTCCTTTATATGGTCGGTGCAATTAAAATTTCTCTATTTTTTTTAACATATACACGATTGCAGGTTTTCAAGAAATATTTCTTGACAAAAAATTTGGGTATTTCGTAATCCGGGATTGGAATTTTTATTAAAATCGAGGCTGAAAAAAATGTGCAAAAATATTCCAAAAAAAGACCAGTGAGATCAAACGAATATATTGGCTAAACCAAAAACACCTATAAACGTTCGGTTAAGGTCACAAAATGTGATCTTAACCGAACGTTTATAGGATGAATAATTGAGGTAATATTAGTGTACCACCTAAACTTTGACATCACAATTTGTGATGTCAAAGTTGAATGCAATTTTCCTAAGTCTTTATATTTCGGGCGGCAGAAACTAAACATCGGCAGCAACTGAGTATAATTTGATCAATTCTTTTCTTATCACAAATCGTCAGGCTTATATCCGATTCTTTTACGCTGATTGAACTCTTCTTTTTTATCAATGAGTTCGTCAAGATATCGGAAGATAATTTCCATGCTCTTGTCTTGATTATCTAGCTTGGACTTTATCTTTTCAATGGCTAACCAAACTTCAGTTTGGTCGGTATAGGCCTGTCTTAGTCTCACAAAAACATCTATAATCCTAATGCTTACTTGTACCGCGCTTTCACTTTTAAGTACATTTGATAACATCAATATGCCATGTTCTGTAAATACAAATGGAAGGTATTTAGAATGTTCACCTTGTTTTAAGGTCGCATTTTGCGACCTTAAAAGTTCATTTTCCTGCTTGCTTAATTCGAACATATAATGTTTCGGAAACCTGTTAAGATTCCGATTAACCTGTTGCTTTAACTTCTTGGTCTCAGTGCCATACAATTCAGCAAGGTCTTTGTCTAACATCACTTTTTGTCCCCTGATGTAATAAATCTTATTCATAATGATTTCATCAGGTATTATTTGGTTTTCCATTTTAAAAATTGTTTGGGTAAATTGCAATGAAATTCTTTAAGGTCACATTTTGTGACCTTAAAGAGAAAATAACTAAAATCAGGCATACTTCTTTTTAAGAGCAGCCATGTCCTGACTGACTTTTACATCCAAAGTTTTTGCGTAGTGCTGGGTCGTTTTAATATTGGTGTGCCCCAGCATCTTGCTAACTGTTTCTATGGGAACACCATTAGATAGAGTTACCGTAGTTGCGAATGTGTGCCTGGCAAGATGGAATGTTACATGTTTACTTATTTTGCAGGTATCAGCTATCTCCTTAAGATAGGCGTTCATTTTTTGATTGCTAAGGACGGGTAATACCAGTCCTTTGTTTTCACATTGCGGATGATCCTTGTACCGGTCTAATATCTTGAGGGTAACCGGAAGTAAGGGTATTCGGGATGATGTATCGGTTTTCTGGCGATTGGTAAACACCCATTTTTCACCGTCCACGCCAACTCCGATTTCACTTCTTTTTAATTTCTGAACATCCGCGTAGGACAGTCCGGTATAGCAGCAAAAAATAAAAATATCACGCACTTGCGCTAATCGTTCAACGCTCAGTTTTTTGCCAGCTACCTTGTCAAGCTCTTGTTGGGTTAGGTAAGTGCGTTCTTTAGCCTTTGCAGTTGATTTATAATTAATAAACGGGTATTGCTTTAGCCAGCTATTAGCAATACAGTGATTAACTATCTTTTTGAGATGCTTGATATATTTGGCGGCTGATACTCCACTGCATTTACAAACAGTTTTCAAATAAAATTCAAAGCCGGTAATAAAAGCATGATTTAGAAGACTGATCTCTATATCTGATTTACTATATTCTTTTTGCAGAAACCCAGTAAGGTGTTTTACAGATGTATTATATCCTTTTAAGGTATTGGCTTCAAACCCGTTCCCTATTAATGCTTTTACTTTAGCATTATGCTCCTTAAATAATTGCATAAGGTAACGGCTCTTTTCTGTCTTGCCTAAAAATTGGTTCTGCAAACTTTCGGTGGTAATAAGTTGGTTTGAATCAATTAGCACTTGGTGCGCATTCCTGACTTTAGTTTGCAGGCTGTCGAGGTAATTGTTAAGCGACTTGATTTCTTCTTTTGTGCCGATGGCCCGTCCGGCTCGGCTGTTCCATTTTTCAGGATCGCATTCGCGACCGGCAGACATGTCCGCACGTTTGCCATTAACAGTAATGCGCATGTAGATAGCCATCGGACCACCTTTGTAGTTTTTTTGCTTTCTGAGGTAAAAAAGCAAGTGGAAATTACTCTTCATAATTACATGATTAAAGTGAAACAAAAGTAGATTTGCTGCCTGCTTTTATCAAGATGTCCACTCGCTGAACAGGTTGACAATCAAATAATTATAAACAATTCGGTGCGTAGTATTTTTCATTTAATTACGCACCGAATTACGCTCCTTTTTGTTGCGATTTGGTGCATAAAATGGTGTTTTGACACCAACAAAAAACCCTGCAAACTTTTGATTTGCAGGGTTTTAGCATCTTTTAATACTGTTTTCCGTAGCCCGTAGGGGAATCGAACCCCTGTTTCAAGAATGAAAATCTTGCGTCCTAACCCCTAGACGAACGGGCCTTTTCGATTCGAAAAATTCAATTTAAAATCTTCCGTTTCGGGATGGCAAA
>Ga0157374_10001754_pt1 | contig 18228 bp, 10 predicted proteins | sample M25metaG_FD_115308 | JGI IMG/M metagenome (GOLD analysis project Ga0157374, IMG submission 115308) | Miscanthus rhizosphere microbial communities from Kellogg Biological Station, Michigan, USA - M2-5 metaG | ecosystem: Host-associated > Plants > Roots > Rhizosphere > Soil | place: USA: Michigan...
CGTATCGGCGCCAGCGCCGCCATCCAAAATGTTAGCGGCGACGTTACCCGTGAGCACATTATTAAGCGTGTTGCCGGTACCATTGATTGCGACGGCGCCCGTGAGAACGAGGTTTTCCTGATTGGCGCCTAGCGTACGAGTAACGCTGCTTTGTATGACGTCGACACCTTCGCTAGCGTTTTCGATAACGACATCGCTTGCGCTATCGACTATGTAAGTATCGTCACCGATACCACCTCGCATGGTGTCATTGCCGACGCCGCCATCCAACAAGTCGGCGCCTTCGTTGCCTTCCAGGGTATCGTTGCCGGCAAGACCGATTAGCTTATCGTCGTCGAACGATCCGCTCAGATAATCATCGTCTACGGTACCCGTAATGGTGCGAGCCTTCTCCTTCAACATCGCCGCGTCCCATATGGTGCCATCGGCAAAACGCACTTGCTCTATCTGTCGGCTGCTGTCCAGATAGAAGCCGGCAATCGTCAAAGTACTGTTGGCCAACCCTAAGTAAAGATCGTCACCACCGCGATAGACCGCCACATTGCTCGGCAGTATGTCGGATGCCATCAGCACTACATCCGCGCCACCCTCTTCATGAATCGTGTCGAACCCATCGCTATCGCCGAATCGATAAGTATCGTTGCCTTGCCCACCAAGCAAGTCATCATAGCCACCGCCTTGGCCACCGCTCAGCGCATCGTTTCCGTCGCTGCCTTCCAGCCAATCGTTGCCGTTACCACCGTCTATCGTATCGTCGCCGCTATTACCATAAAGACGATCATCGCCGTCATCGCCATAGAGCGAGTCGTTGCCATCGTTGCCGAACAGCATGTCTTGGCCTACGCCGCCATGTATCGTATCGCTACCGGCTTGGCCCGAAATTGTGTCGTTTCCATCGAGGGCATCAATGGAATCGTTATTAAGCGTTCCGGTAACGACGTCATTGCCAATCGATACGGCATTCGAATTATTGGAGTCGTAGCGCTGCTGAATCGCCGTATTGTTCCAAACAGTACCATCGGCGAAAGTGATTTTCCCCAGGTAAACCGTCGCGCCGGTATTCGAGTAATTCCCCAGATAAATTTCGTCGTTCGTCCCCGCAATCGTCAGATATAAATCATCCGAATACAAGCTGGTGCTTCTTCTTTCGAAAACAATATCGGACGGCGATATGCCTGCGCCGAACGCAATCGTATCGTCGATATTCCCCGCCCCTTGCGCATCCTGCCAAATACTGTCTTTGCCGAATCCAGCGTTGAAAACATACGTATCTCGCCCTGTACCGCCTAACAACAAATCATTACCCGCACCACCTTCTAGCGTGTCATTACCAGCACCGCCGTCGAGCCGATCATCACCTGCACCGCCGGACAACGAATTAGCATACTGATTACCGGTCAACAGATTCGAAACACCGTCTCCGAGCAAACCAGATGCGCCGGTTGAATCGGTTAATAACAGTCCTTCGATATTAGGACCAAAATCCTGCACGGCATAAGTCTTCACTATCGCACCGGATACTTCGACCGTATCCATTCCTTCGCCAGCGTTTTCGACAATCGTATCGCCAGCTCCCAGCACGTAGTAATCATCACCAACACCGCCTGCCAAGATATTGGCCGCGCTATTTTGCGAACCATCCAAACGATTATTCAGCTCATTGCCGCTTCCGTTGATCGCGGCATTGCCGATAACCGTCAGGTTTTCCACGTTTTCGGGCAACACATAATTAATCGAACTACGCACTTCATCCTGCGTGGATATCTGTTTCTGTGATTGCGGCACTTCGGGTCGATAGTAAACACCCCGCTCGATCACCATATCACCCACGTCATCGACAATATAGGTATCGTTGCCATTACCACCGATCAATGTGTCGGCGCCTGCACCACCGTCGAGAATACCGCCTACTTGAAAGAAGCCCGTCGTATCGCGGCTGATCGTATTGTTGAGCGCATTACCGTAGCGGTTGTGCGCAAGATCTGTGTACGCGGATGCAAGTGGATTGTCGATCAGATTTTCAACTTGATCGGGTAAGACGTAGTTCATCCACTCACCGACGAGTTGAATCGTGTCGTTACCCTCGTTCGCCTGTTCGACGATCGCGGCAGCGGTGTTCGTCACCGAATCGTAGTAAGTGTCATCGCCTTTGCCACCGATCAGCGTATCGTGGCCTTTCGCTGTCGTGGTGTTCTGCAAGCCCGCGCTCCAAGACACCGAGCCCGGACCATTGAATACATTGTTCCCGTCGTTACCCGTCAATACATTATTCAATTCGTTGCCGATCGCATCGACATTCCAATAGCCGGTAAGCGTCAGGTTCTCCACGTTCTTCGCTAACGAATAACTCACCGTACTTTGCGCCGTATCGGGAGTACCACCAGGATTCGAGTCGATAAGCTGATCGGCGGTATCGTCGACCATGAACACATACCCATTAGTACCGGTCTTCGTCATGCAGTTCGCCGTGCCGCTAACGGTATTGGCGAGAATGGTCGGTAAGTCCCAAGCCGTGCCATCCGCGAATTCGAAACGCTCGACCTTGTAGTCGGTCAAATTGCCGCTGATGACATCGCTATTCAAAAAGAAATTGCGGATCGTCAATTGCGTGGCGCTGTGATCGAGGCTGACCAATAGATGGGTACCGTTGCGGAATAAGGTCACATCGGCAGCGGTCACGCCTGCCGCGAACCTCAAGGTATCGATATCGCTCTCCGCCGCGCCGGACTCTTCGATCTGATCGTTGCCATAACCGCGGCCAAACACATACACATCGCCGCCGACGCCGCCCATCAGCAGATCGTTTCCATTCGCGTCGTCGCGCGTATCGTTGCCGCCGCCACCGCCGATAGTGTCATCGCCGGCATCGCCATTTAACGAATCGTTCCCGGCGCCGCCGACTAAAACATCGTTTCCTTCACCACCGGAAATAATGTCATTGCCATCGCCGCCATCCAAGTTAGTATCGTCGCCAATGCCGCCGTACAGCACATCATCGCCGGCCTCGCCCAACAACACATCTTTGCCGGCATCGCCATAAAGCACATCGGCATCATCGCCGCCAAGCAGCGTGTCTTCATCGGCGCCGCCTTGCAAAAGATCAGCGCCCGCGCCGCCTTGCAATTGATCGTTGCCGGCGCCGCCATCGAGCTTGTCGGCATCCGCTCCACCATCCAATACATCCGAACCCGCCCCGCCCGAAAGAACATCTTGGCCGTCATCACCGGTCAGTTCGTCGTTGCCCGCTTCGCCGTACAACACATCATCGGCCACATCGCCATACAGGCTGTCATTGCCTTCGCCGCCAAACAGTTGGTCAGCGCCATCGCCACCGGACAAAACGTCCGCGCCGGCTTCGCCGTCCAGATAATCGTCGCCCGCTTCGCCTAAGAGTTGATCGTTGCCATCGCCGCCGAACAATTGGTCATTGCCGCCGAAGCCGCGCAAATAATCGTCGCCGTCTTCGCCGTCGAGATAATCATTACCGTGATTAGTCGGGTCGACCTGATCCGAATCACCGAAGAGTCGATCGTTACCGGTCCCGCCAACGATATCGTCATTACCGCCGCCACCGATGAGATAGTCGTCACCGGCTTCACCATCGATATAGTCGTCGCCATGATAAGCACCGGGCACGCCGATGCCATCACCGTCGATGCGGTCATTGCCTTCACCGCCGAATAACGTATCATCATTACCGCCGCCCTCGATGTCGTCGTTGCCATCGCCGCCATCGATATAATCCCGCCCCGCCTTAGTAAAGTCCGTCGCCGGATGCGCCGCATTCGTCGTCGTCAATCGCGGCACATCGCCCACCAACACATCATCACCCGTACCGCCTTCGATGTGATCGTCACCGGCTTCGCCATACAACTTATCGTTACCGGCATCGCCCGTCAGGATATCGCTCCCCGCGCCGCCAGCCACCTGATCGTTACCACTGCCGCCCGATAGAACATCATCGCCGTCCCATCCCATCAACGTATCGTCATCCCCTTCGCCATGCATGATGTCGCCGCCGCGCGTCCCGAATAAAACGTCATTACCAGCGCCACCCGATATCACATCACCGGCGCTGTAGTCCTGATCCGCAGGATTCGACGTCAGCCCTAGCGAATTCCCATTGCTATCGGGCGTCGCGATGATTTTCCAATATGATGTTAGCGTGTCGTCCGTAGTGGCATTAGCGAACACAATCTTATCCGCGCCTTCTTGCTGCCACGACCAATTCGCATAGAAGTTCTGCCACGTATTCGCCGAACCGCTCGGCTGCAAATAGTTCAAGCCCAACACCAAATCATCGCCATCGCCGCCGCTAATCACATCGTGACCCGCGCCGCCGGATATCAGATCGTTGCCTGCGCCACCATAGAGATAGTCATCGCCGATTTGACCGAACAACATGTCGTTGCCGATGCCGCCTTGCAAGCGATTGTCGCTAGCCGTTCCGATCAACGCATCGTTGCCCGACGAACCATCGAGGTCGATTTGGCCGTTGGAAAGAAGGAGGAAGTCGTTGGCGGTTGTGGCGGTGGGCAGTGGCGTGGTGGCGGTGGCGCCCGTCAGATTAATGCCCAGCCGTCCATCGATAAAACCTCTGACCGTGATGCGATCGAAACTATCTTTTGGGCTAATGATCAACGACTGCGTGCCATCGCTTTCATTAACCAATGTATAAAAGAATTTCCCATCGGTACTCTTCCATAAATCGATGTCGGCGCTGACTTTCTTGCCGCCATTTAGCGGCGTGCCATCGAACTGGATTTTGCCTTGACCATCGCTGTCGAGAATCGTGTCGTGGCCGCTGCCGGAGGTGAAGATGTAGGTGTCGTTGCCGGCGCCGCCATCCAGCGTATCGTAGCCTGCGCCACCATTAAGAGAATCGTTACCGGCACCGGCAATCAAACAATCAGAACCAATATCGCCGACAAGCGCATCCATACCTGCGGTTCCGATTATTACGTCGTCTTTTGTCGAGCCGATAATACTGCCTTCAGTAAGGCCAATATATAGTTTGCCGTGCTCAGGCAGGATGATATAGGGCGCTTCCGCCGCTGAGGCTTGCGTCAGCAATGCCTGTTGCAATACATCATTAGTGCCCACGATAGCTGGCAACAGATCGACACTCAGCACATTGCCAGATACAGTGACAATCGGTGAGTCGTAAGTGTAGTTGGCGGCATGCGCTGTTTGCACCAGTTGCCAGATAACCGCATCACGGGCTTTCAATACTTCGTTTGTAGAAGCAGCATTGAAAACCGTTTTAAGATCAGTGACGAATGCGTTCGTTACTGTTGCACCGGCTGCACCGAAAATTAGCGCAGTCAATGCAGCCTTTTGCTCGGCGGTTGCATCGATGCCTTCCATCCAGGTACCGCTCAATGTTCCGAGTTGGGTTAGTACGTCTTGGAGTTGTTGTTTGGCTTGGGTTATCTCAGCACCAGCAAATTCAATGGCGGTGGCGGTGGCGTCGTTTAGAAAACCACCTAGCCAAGTTTGTTTAAATGGATCCCAATAAGCTTCACCGATTTTGCCGGAAGAGTAGCCAAACAAGCCGCCCAAAGCGGCAGCAGCAATCCATGTGACAGGGCCACCAAGTCCAATTATGCCAGCTAGCACCACGCCCAGTCCTGCGCCAATTTCACCGCCAACCCACCCCGTCAAAATCCCTACAGATTTTCGTCCAACCTCATCGGCAGTATCCGTTGCAACAGTTGTCAAAATTTGCGCAATACCAACTATTCCAACAAGTGCGTTTCCAGCTATTGGTGCATATTTCGCTATGGCTTGCTTGATTTCTGCAGCACTCAGATTTGCTGCCGCCATCTGCTTAAGGCTATCTGTCGCTAATCTCAGATTGTTTGCACGCTCCTGGAAAAAGTTGAATGTTTTCTTATCAGCCTCGCTGAGAGTGGCATACGATGATGCAAACTGCGCATTAACTTTCTCGATCGCACGCGCGACCGCTTCGTATTCGTTGGCATATTTCAAACAATCCTGGCTACTCGTAATGAGCCCTTGCATAGCTTGACGCTGAAGATTACCCAAATCTTGAAAAAACTGATCCAGCGTTCCTGCAATTGCTCCGGCCGCATCCCATGCATCTGGTTGAGAAAGTCGTTTCGCAAAATCTTGTTGAAATGTTGTCATTCATTCCCCCTGTTATTTAAAATTTTTTATTTGATGACGTATATACAAAGCGACTGCTATAAACCATGGCATGAATGAAAGTAGAAGCAATGCTAAATATTCAATCACTCCGAAAGTGAGCCTATTTTCGGTTGTGCATCCTTGACAAAAGGATGGATCTCCGGGCAAAAACCAGATCCCAAAAAAGAAAAGAGGAAAAGCGCTTAGAGCAAAAAGAATATGTTTCATTTCTGGCTCCTTGGCTACTCCAGCCTGAACTCGTTGCAAAGCCCGATACCGGTAAGGCCAAAGCACATACCAAGTTAAAACTATTGAAGGAATTATTAATACCCACGATACGCACATAACAAGCGTTGTTACCTGGGGATAAAAACTTACCGCTGCATGCCTACCAAGAAATGGAAATACCTTTATCAGTCGTCCGCAAAGCACAGCAAGCAGCGGAGAACGATCCAATATATCAACCGGCACAAGCAAAGCTAGTAACGCAGCCGTCAACGGAAAAATATGAAGCAAAGGATGCGCAAGCCGCCACCCGTCACTTTTGAATTTTTCGCTCAACATTGATTTCGAAGAATCCGTATTAGATGAATTAGACATTATTGAGCTTCTTCAAGATAAAAACAGAAATAGCTAGATATATTCATAACGACACCCCACTCAACTAAAATTTTAATTATTTGATTCCCAAAGAAGCGAAGTAAGCCCCATGAAAATCAAAAACACCTTGGCAAATTGTTTGAGCATCGCTGTTCCTTCATTACTTTGTCGGTTTCTTTGCCGGTTCGCCCATGGCAAATGACTGGCTCATAGTGGTGAATTAACCCACCCGCTTCAATAGGCCAAGCGGTCTATTGCGTATTCTTCACGGACATGTATGGAATTACTGCCGAAAGATATCTAGACATCACTTAATTCATGCATGTCGTTTTTTCGAGAACGCGAATTATCCGTTCGAACGCCAAGTCGACTCAAGTGAAATAGCGCACTTGCTTTTCCCCCTTAAGAAATAAAGGCAAACTCGGATCGCATTAACCATCCCATAACAATACATCTAAGCAATTAGACTATTAAGATAGCTCTTTACTACTCATCGAAAAGACTTTCTTAATCGATAACACCAAACGGGCATTTAGGGAACTTTGTAAAAATCCATATGAAAATTTTCATCTACATTAGCTATATCGTCGCCACCGCCATAGGCTTGTCGATTTCGACGATAAGCATAATCTTCGCAACACTTCGTGGTCTTCAATTTGCTTACATTGTTGGCGCCATACTTGGAGTAGCGCATATTGGATCATTTTTATTTGCTTATAGAAGAGCAAAATTAGGCGAGGAGGTCCAGGCTGTGTTCGCATTGGCATTACCCCCATTTCTTGTGGCGGGTGCTTTGTACATTTTTTCGATTGGCAAATATGCAGCCATATTATTCGAACGAGAACCGCCTGCGTTCACCCTGGCATGCAAAACGGCTGGGATGCAGTTTTATAAGGCACCGACATCTCCAGTGCATTCCATTGCCTATGATTGGGATCAACATTACGCGCCTACATATAATCAATTTTTACCGGGATTCGATGGTCGACTGAAATCGCTTGCTTATTCCGCTCGATATATTATCGATGCGAAGAATCGACGCGCCTGCGGCGTAACGGGAAAGGATTCCATGGACGAACAAGTATTCGTGTTGAAAGCCATTGGACTGCAATAGCTTGTAGTCTGGGAGCCGTTGAGCGGCTAATCCTGGCTACAATCAAGATGGTGAAAACCAGGTGCGGTCAATATCGTTGGGGCGATTGAACACATTATTGCCATCATTACCTGCAGCCATTATTCAATTCATTGCCGATCGCATCGACATTCCAATAGCCGGTAAGCGTCAGGCTCTCTACATTCTTCGCTAACGAACAACTCGCCTACATATCATCGTTAATGGATAAAGGTTAACCGTGAAGTTAGCGGTAGGACTAGCATCGCCTGAAAGTGATTGCCGCAACATTTACGGCAATATCACTAATCTCGTGCTTAATGGCTGTCTCCAGCACAAACCAATCTTATGAGAATTGCACAGAGTTTGCTTTTAAAAGCGCAAGAAAAATGCAGAGTAAATGCAGAGTAGAAGTAACACACTACTGAGAAGGGGCTGTTTTAGTAGCACTGTCGGGAACCAGTACTTGAACGAATACTTCGTCTTGTTTGATCATGCCGAGCTCGGAGCGAGCTCGCTCTTCAATTGCATCCATGCCTTGCTTCAAATCGCGAACCTCGGCATCCATCGCGCTATTGCGCGCGGTCAACTTGGCATTGACTTCTCGCTGCTGAATCAATTGACGATCCACTTCCCACACGCGCAACCAACTGCCCTTGCCCAGCCACAATGGGTATTGGATCAGTGCAATTAACGCAATCAGAATCAGGGGTAAAAAACGCATGGATCAATCAACCAATAGCAAAGGGCGAAGACCTCGTTATCACGCGGCACTTCGCCCAAGGAAAACAAAACGCGAACGCAACGTTTCCGAAAACCTTGCGCTCGCATCGATTAACGAAGCTGGTAGAACGCCTCGCGCCCCGGATAACTTCCGGTCTCAAACAACTCTTCTTCGATCCGCAGCAGTTGGTTGTACTTAGCAAGCCGATCGGAACGCGACAGTGAGCCGGTTTTAATTTGCAGCGCATTGCTTGCCACCGCGATATCGGCAATAGTCGTATCCTCGGTTTCACCGGAGCGATGAGAAATCACCGCAGTGTAACCTGCGCGTTTAGCCATCTCGATCGCAGCAAAGGTTTCGGTCAATGTGCCGATCTGATTAATCTTGATCAGAATGGAATTGGCGATACCTTGCTTGATGCCTTCGGCGAGGATTTTAGTATTGGTAACGAATACATCGTCACCCACCAATTGCACCTTGCGTCCCAAGCGATCCGTCAACAGTTTCCAACCTTCCCAATCTTGCTCCGCCATACCGTCTTCGATGCTGACGATTGGATACTTGTCGCACAAGTTGGCGAGGTAATTCACGAAGTCGGCAGGAGTCAATTGCAGATTTTCGGCGGCAAGATGATAACGGCCTTCCTTATAGAACTCCGAGCTGGCGCAATCGAGGCCAATTACTACATCACTACCGGCTTGATAACCGGCCGACTCGACCGCTTGCAAAATCAATTGCAACGCCGCTTCGTTCGACGGCAAGTTAGGTGCGAAGCCGCCTTCATCGCCAACGCTGGTCGACATGCCTTTGGCGTCAATCAATTTCTTCAAGGTGTGGAACACTTCTGCACCGCAACGCAACGCATCGCGGAAGGACTGCATGCCGACCGGGATGATCATGAATTCTTGAATGTCCAAGCTATTATTAGCGTGGGCACCACCGTTGATGACGTTCATCATCGGCACCGGCATTTGCATGCCGGCGGAGCCGCCGAGGTAACGATAAAGTGGCAAACCGGTTTCTTCCGCCGCGGCTTTTGCGGTGGCTAACGAAACAGCCAGCATCGCGTTCGCGCCGAGGCGGGATTTGTTTTCGGTACCGTCCAAGTCGATCAGCGTCTTATCGATGAAGGCTTGCTCAGTTGCATCCAAACCGATGATCGCTTCGCAAATTTCCGTGTTGACGTTTTCAACGGCCTTCAACACGCCTTTACCGAAATAGCGTTGTGCATCACCGTCGCGCAACTCGATGGCTTCACGGGAGCCGGTGGATGCGCCGGATGGAACGGCAGCGCGGCCAATAACACCCGACTCCAATAACACATCGGCTTCAACAGTAGGATTGCCGCGGGAATCTAAAACCTCGCGGGCAATAACGTCGACGATGACACTCATGCATTTCCCTTTCTTATTTGATACTAGAATAATCTCAATCTGTATTTACAAAATACAGCGAGTAAAACGAATTACACCGGGAAGCACGAGCATATATTCAAGCACGTTATCCCAGCCGCAACATCGGCCCAGTGCGGTAGCTTTAACAGACCATCAAACGCTTTCGCTTAAGCCTCGTTGCTTCACCAACTGATCGATTGCTTTAAGCGTAGACAATAACTCCTCCATTCGTGCAAGCGGCCAGGCGTTAGGTCCATCGGATAAAGCTTTGTCCGGATCTGGATGCGTTTCCATAAACACACCTGCAACACCGGTCGCAACGGCGGCGCGCGCAAGCACCGGAACGAACTCCCGTTGCCCGCCGCTTTTCGTGCCTTGTCCACCGGGCAATTGCACGGAGTGGGTTGCATCGAAAACCACCGGGCAACCGGTTTCTCGCATGATGGCAAGCGAGCGCATATCCGAAACCAGATTGTTATAACCGAAAGAAACACCGCGCTCGCATACCATGATGTTGTCGCTGCCGCTCGCCTCCCGCGCTTTATCGACGACATTTTTCATATCGTGCGGTGCGAGGAATTGGCCTTTCTTGATATTGACCGGCTTACCGCTTTTCGCCACAGCGTGAATGAAATTGGTCTGCCGGCAAAGAAACGCCGGGGTTTGCAGTACGTCGACAACAGAGGCAACAGCATCGATCTCATCGATCTCATGCACATCGGTCAGAACCGGCACACCGATCTGCTTTTTAACGTCAGCCAGAATCGCCAATCCTTCGTCGATGCCCAATCCGCGGAACGATTTGGAGGAACTGCGGTTCGCCTTGTCGTAGGACGATTTATAAACAAATGGAATACCGAGACGAGCAGCAATTTCCTTAAGCCGACCAGCCGTTTCCATCGCCAACTCCCGCGACTCGATGACACACGGCCCCGCTATAAGAAAGAAAGGATGCTCAAGTCCCGCTTCGAATCCGCATAATTTCATGATTCTTATGCCACGCTGTTGACTGCGGGATCAGGCAACGGATCATTTGCGGGAGACCGCTTCGATTCCACCGCAGCCCGAATGAACGAGATGAACAATGGATGTCCGTTGCGAGGCGTAGAAGTAAATTCAGGGTGGAACTGGCAACCAACGAACCAAGGATGATCCTTAAGTTCGACCATCTCGCACAAATTCTCGGACGTTGTCGCGCCGGAAACGATGAGGCCCGCATCTTCCAGCTTCGGCAACAACTCATTGTTGACCTCATACCGATGCCGATGCCGCTCGGTAATTCTCTCGCCGCCATAAATTTTGCTGGCTAGCGAACCTGATTTGAGATGCGCTTCTTGTCCACCTAGCCGCATGGTGCCGCCAAGATCCGATCCTTCACTACGCAATTGCACTTTGCCGTCGCGCCCCTTCCATTCAGTGATCAATGCGATCACAGGATACGGCGTATCGCGGTCGAATTCGGTGCTATTCGCATTGGTCATACCGGCTTTGTTGCGGGCATATTCGATTACCGCAAGCTGCATGCCTAAGCAAATGCCGAGATAGGGAATCTTGCTTTCACGCGCATAGCGAATTGCTCGAATCTTGCCTTCGACACCACGCTTACCGAATCCGCCGGGAACCAGAATAGCGTCCATGCCTTGCAGACAAGCAACGTCGTTTTTCTCGATCTCTTCGGAATCGATGTAATGAATGCGAATTTTGCTGCGGGTGTGGATACCGGCATGAGTCAGCGCTTCGGAAAGCGATTTATAAGACTCGGTGAGATCGACATATTTGCCAACCAGAGCGATATGCACCTCATGCTCCGGATGCTCCAATGCGTAAACAAGCTTATTCCACGCACGCAAGTCAGCCGCCGGCGCCAATATAGAAAGCTTATGGCAAACGATCTCGTCCAGCATTTGCTCATGCAGCATTGCGGGAATCTTATAAATACTGTCCGTATCGGTTGCGGATATAACCGCTTCTACTTGTACATTGGTAAATAAGGCGATCTTGCGCCGCTCATCCATCGGAATAGGACGTTCCGCGCGGCAAAGCAACGCGTCCGGCTGAATACCGATTTCACGCAACTCTTTGACCGAATGCTGGGTAGGCTTGGTTTTAATTTCGCCCGCAGCAGGAAGATAGGGCACCAAGGTTAAATGGATATAACAGGTATTCTGCCGGCCTTCCTCGATACCCATTTGACGAATAGCTTCAAGAAACGGCAAGGACTCGATATCGCCTACCGTACCACCGACTTCGACGATCGCGACTTGATAATCTTTAGTTGCAGCCTTGATCCAGCTTTTGATTTCGTCAGTGATATGCGGAATCACTTGAACCGTGCCGCCCAGATAATCACCTCTGCGTTCTTTTTTAATAACGCTTTCGTAAATCTGGCCGGTAGTGAAATTGTTGGACTTGCGCATCTTGGAGCTGACGAAGCGCTCGTAATGGCCGAGGTCGAGATCAGTCTCCGCACCGTCCTCGGTAACAAATACCTCCCCATGTTGGAACGGACTCATTGTTCCGGGGTCGACATTTATATAGGGGTCCAGCTTGAGCATCGTAACTTTGATGCGGCGAGATTCTAAAATTGCAGCAAGCGACGCGGCGGCAATACCTTTGCCCAAGGAGGACACAACGCCGCCGGTAACGAAAATATACTTTGTCATGGGGAATGACACCGGTTTGAATATTGAATTTTAACTGAAGACGCGGCGAGACAAAAGGTCAAGCAATCACTTCGCCCCGTCGTTTTTCGATAACACCTTATTTTTTATAAATAAAGCAAAGGTCAAAAGCATCGTTCGCAGTAACCCTCAGAACAAAACTGCCACGCCATTTCGCCCTGGTAGTGGCCGAAACAGGCGCTATGCTAAACTATGAGGTCCAAACCGTCACAACTTCTTTGAGGTCTCCGAGGAAACCAATGCATGCCATGACAACATCCATCAACAAAAATTCGGCGGCCGCCCCTGACTACGTCGCCAATCAGAAACTCATTTCCTGGGTGAGCGAAGTTGCAGCGCTTACTAAACCAGACCGAATTTATTGGTGCGACGGCTCTCAAGAAGAGTATGACCGGTTATGCGCAGAAATGGTCGCCGCCGGAACGCTGATCAAGCTAAATCCGGAAAAACGTAAAAATAGCTATCTGGCTCTTTCCGACCCTTCCGATGTAGCTCGTGTAGAAGATCGCACCTTCATTTGCAGCGAAAACAAACTCGATGCCGGCCCCAATAATAATTGGATGCCTCCGGCAGAGATGCGTAGCACCTTAAACAAACTTTTCGATGGCAGCATGCGCGGACGCACGATGTATGTCGTCCCTTTCAGCATGGGTCCATTAGGATCGCCGATCGCTCATATCGGCGTCGAACTCAGCGACTCTCCTTACGTAGCGGTCAATATGCGGATCATGACCCGCATGGGCCGTAAAGCGCTTGAAGTGCTCGGCGCAAACGGCGAGTTCGTACCTTGCGTACACTCTGTCGGTATGCCGCTGGAAGCCGGTCAAAAAGATGTTCCCTGGCCTTGCAATAAAGACACCAAATACATCGTTCACTATCCCGAAACGCGGGAAATCTGGTCATTCGGCTCGGGCTACGGCGGCAATGCACTGCTGGGCAAAAAATGCTTCGCGCTGCGTATCGCATCCAACATGGCGCGCGATCAAGGCTGGCTCGCCGAGCATATGCTTATCATGGGTGTCGAGTCGCCGGAAGGCAAAAAACACTATGTGGCTGCGGCATTCCCCAGCGCTTGCGGCAAAACCAACTTCGCGATGTTGATTCCGCCCAAGGCATTAGATGGCTGGAAAGTAACAACGGTAGGTGACGATATCGCTTGGATCAAACCCGGCAAAGATGGTCGCTTCTACGCGATCAATCCCGAAGCCGGCTATTTCGGCGTCGCACCGGGCACATCTCGTTCGACCAACTACAACGCGATGGCAACCTTGAAGGAAAACGTCATTTTCACCAACGTCGCGTTAACACCCGATGGCGATGTATGGTGGGAAGGCATGACCAAAGAACTACCACCGACGCTGACCGACTGGCAAGGTATGGAGTGGACGCCCGGTTGCGGACGCAAAGCATCCCATCCCAATGCGCGCTTCACCGCGCCGGCAACGCAATGCCCGTCGCTTGATGCCGCTTGGGAAGATCCCAATGGCGTGCCGATTTCTGCGTTCATTTTCGGCGGACGCCGGTCCAACGCAGTGCCGTTGATTTACGAAGCGGTCAATTGGGAATCCGGTGTATACCTCGCAGCGACGATGGGCTCGGAAACCACCGCTGCCGCTGCCGGTAAAGTCGGCGAAGTGCGCCGCGATCCATTCGCTATGTTGCCGTTCTGCGGTTACAACATGGCCGACTACTTCAAGCATTGGCTCAACGTGGGCAAAAAGGTCTCGACCCAGCCCAAGATTTTTTCGGTGAACTGGTTCCGCACTGATGAAAACGGTAAGTTCCTCTGGCCAGGCTTTGGCGAAAACATGCGCATATTGAAGTGGATCGTCGAACGCTGCGAAGGACAAGTTCACGCCAAGCAAACGCCACTCGGCTGGGTGCCGGATTATCAAGATCTGGAATGGTCCGGACTCGATTTCTCGAAAGAGCAATTCGATAAAGTCATGAGCTTGGATATCAGCCTGTGGGCCCATGAACTCAGCTCCCATGGCGAGCTATTTGAGAAATTGAAAGACCGTTTACCGAACGAGTTCTACACCAAGCGTGAAGTATTGGCGTCTAACTTGAATAAGTAACGCCCTCCCCTGATTGGTACATCTACAATCAGGGCCGCTTTTCTCAAAGCATCAAACAAACCCGGATTACGCCATCCTTCGGCTAATCCGGGTTTTCTCATTAGACTTCTTTCGTAATCTATCGACAGGCGATGAACCGTTTTAGTAAATTGCTTTCATGATCGCAATTCGGTTCGCGTTATGATTTAAGCGATGTCAACGCTCATGTCAAAGTTGACCACTACCGCTCATCTCAAAGTTACCCACCTATTAGCTAAATGAAGTTGCTTAATCTGCTGCTTTTCTGTTGGATCGGGAAGGCGGCGATGCTCAAGGTGGAGGACTACATGGATATCAAGTTACTGGAGAAGGAAGGACACTCGATTCGCGCGATTTCCCGGCTTACTGGCTATTGCCGTCAAACGGTTCGCAAGGTACTCGATTCAGAACATTCGTTGAAACGTCAGGCGCGTGCCATTGATTCGAAGTTGGACCCGTTTAAGAATTATGTTCGTCAGCGCTATGAACAAAGCCAACTATCGGCGGTGCGGCTATTAGAAGAAACCCGGCCGCTGGGTTATGCGGGATCTATCCAAACACTCAGGCGGTATATCAAGCAGCTCAAGCCTCAACCAGGACTACGCAAAGTCACCATTCGCTTCGAAACGCCGCCCGGTAAACAAGCGCAGACGGACTGGGCTCACTGCGGCAGGTTTCCGTTACCGGATGGAAAAACGATAACGATCTATGCCTTCATCATCGTGCTGTCCTATTCGAGAATGATGTATGTGCGCTTCACGACATCCATGCGAATGGGCGAGTTGATCGATTGCCATCAGCAAGCGTTTGCGTTCTTCAACGGCTGGCCGCAAACGATTTTGTACGACAACATGAAGTCGATCAAGCAATCGAGAACGCAATGGAATGAGCAGTTTCTCGATTTTGCACACCACTATGGGTTTACGCCCCGTACCCATCGACCTTATCGGCCGCGAACGAAAGGCAAGGTCGAGCGTATGGTGGATTATCTCAAGGATAACTTCCTGGCCGGCCGCCGCTTTGCCGATCTGGCGGATCTCAATGCGCAAGTGTTGCATTGGCTGTCTCATACGGCGAATGTGCGGGTGCATGGCACCACGCAGGCTATACCGCAGCAGCGATTCACCGAGGAAACGTTAACGCCATTCGCCGATGCTAAACCCTATCGCTATTGCGATCCGGTCAATCGCACAGTGAGCAATGAGTCGATGGTGCATTACCGAGGTAGCCGTTATTCCGTGCCGCCGCCTTATGCCGGCAAAACCGTTGCGGTGGCGTCGCAAGGCGGCATGATTATCGTGCAGTGTGGCGATATGATCATTGCCGAACACCGGCAAGCGTTGAAGGCTGGGCAATGCATCGTCAATAAAACCCATATTGCCGAATTATGGAAACTCACGGAGCAACAAGTTCAACTGCCGCAGCGCTCTCGTTGGCATATCGATTTCAGTGAAGCCGTGCAAACGGTGTCATTGCAAGTCTTCGAGGGGATGGCATGAGTATTGTCTTCGAGCAAGCCGCAGCGACTGGGTTAACCGAGCTTGGTTTAACGCACGCCGGTTCGCAATTGGAAAGCATTGCGCAACAAGCGGCGGCGGAACAATGGAGCTATGGTCATTTCCTCGGTTATTTGCTGACCGCCGAATTAAAAGAACGACATACCAAACGGGTGGAGCTGAATTTGCAATTCGCCCGCTTTCCATATTTGAAACGTCTGGAGGACTTCGACTATGCCGCACAACCGTCCATCGATGGGCGATTGATCGACGAGCTCACCACGGGGCGTTATTTAAGCACCGGACGCAACCTCTTATTTCTCGGCCCACCGGGCGTGGGAAAAACACATTTGGCCATTGCTTTGGGTGTTAAGGTTGCGCAGATGGGACATCGCGTGTATTTCACCACCGCCATGGATCTCGCGCGCAAATTGACGAAAGCCGTGGACGAAAACCGCCTGCATCGAGAACTCAATGCACTGACGCAGCCGAAGCTTTTAATCATCGACGAAATGGGATATCTGCCCTTCGATACGGTACAAGCAAGTTTGTTGTTCCAAGTCATCTGCCGTCGTTATCAGAAAAATCAAAGCATCGCGATTACGAGCAACAAGGCATTCAGCGACTGGGGACAAGTGTTTGCCGATGATCCGATCTTGGCCTCGGCGACGTTAGATCGCTTATTGCACCGATCCACCATCATGAACATTAAAGGCGACAGTTACCGCCTCAGAGAAAAACGGAAAACCGGTTCATTCGATTGGATCGAACACCATCAGGATGGGAGCACCTTTATGAATTAATTATCGCTTGTCTCAATAATCCAGGTGGGTAACTTTGAGATGAGCGGTAGTGGTCAACTTTGACATGAGCGTTGACAGGGTTTTTTCTTTTATTCAATAACAGCACAGCAACAAACAGCGACCATAAGCAAAGCGCCGCATTATGCGGCGCTCTCTGTGTGCGAGATAGTAAACTCGGCATCATCCCGGATTACGCCGCAAAGCGGCTAATCAGGGCTACGCTTGCTTGAAACGCACAGCGATCAACCAAACTAATACCGCTTGAATTCCACCGAACCCGGTCACAAGTGACAACATTGCAATCGGACTATTCAGAAGCCGGGGTACCTGCTCTGCCATCCTCTCAATCAAGAGAGAAGAAGGCAGGGCTAGAACATTCAAAGCTATTCCGGGCAACAGATGCTCCCTTGTCGAACCCTCGTAAAAAAAATATGAACCCCATGCCCATAATGCAACCCCGCCCAACCAAAGTGAATATATCGCCGCAATGATCTTCATGGTTAGACATCCTTCTAAATAGTCCCCTAGGGAAGTCGTACACCTATTCCAGGAGTCGCCTTCAATCCGTTCGCAAGGAATCCGGGCATAAGTGTCCCAGTTGTGAGTGTGTTGAGCCCAACCCCACCCGCCTTCAATGCCCTTGAAGCTGCAATTGAGCATTGGGTGGAGTCATCCGAAGGGCTCCAGGACCAGCGCTTCAAACCACGCTCCCGTGCTGCCGCCGCATCGAACGCCTTGTCATTGGGAACATTGATCCGCCAAATTTCAGAGGCAGAACGGCCTTCTGCGGCCATCGTATCTGCAAAGGACTTTGTTTCGTTCGGCCCCAATGGATATCCATTGCTAGGAAACTGACTGAGTATCACCTGCGTGGAGTTCGCCTCGGTAACCATCACATGCCCAACACTTGATCCCTCAGAACGCCATATGTACACGTCAACGTCACGCAACCCATATGGATCAACATAGCTCAGCGGGTTCCCTTTAACATATGCAAAGGTATTAATACCGCCTGCTAAACCGATAGGATCGCTTTCGACGTAACGCCCGGTCTTTGGATCTTCACAGCGGCTTGACGCAAGTTCGTCGTAACAACGAGCATTTTCCCTATATGTAGTAAGGGCCTGCCGGCAATCAACGAAGATGCACCTCCACCCGATCCGGAATTTTTTC
>Ga0157374_10001757_pt1 | contig 18216 bp, 14 predicted proteins | sample M25metaG_FD_115308 | JGI IMG/M metagenome (GOLD analysis project Ga0157374, IMG submission 115308) | Miscanthus rhizosphere microbial communities from Kellogg Biological Station, Michigan, USA - M2-5 metaG | ecosystem: Host-associated > Plants > Roots > Rhizosphere > Soil | place: USA: Michigan...
GAGTACGACGGCTGGTGAATGAGCAGCGGAACGCCCATGGATTTCAGGATGGCTGCGGCTTCGCGGGTCCGCTCGGGGCTGTAGCTTGAAATGCCCACGTAAAGTGCTTTCCCCTGAAAAACCGCCGTTGCCAGTGCGCCCATGGTTTCTTCCAGCGGACAGTTAGCCCAGGGACGGTGCGCATAGAAGATGTCGACATATTCCACGCCCATACGTTTGAGGCTCTCATCGAGCGACGCCAGCAGATACTTGCGCGAGCCGCCGATGCCATAGGGCCCCGGCCACATGTCCCAGCCTGCTTTGGTCGAGATTACGAGTTCATTTCGCAAGCCGCCGAAGTCTTTGCGTAGAATCTGTCCGAAATTCTCTTCCGCCGAACCATACGGAGGCCCATAGTTATTTGCCAGGTCAAAATGCGTTACGCCGCGATCAAAAGCCCGACGTAAAACTGCCCTTCCGGTCTCGAAGACGTCCGTTCCACCGAAGTTTTGCCACAGACCCACGGAAATGGGCGGCAATACCAGGCCGAATCGGCCACAGCGGCGGAACTCTGCATTTTCGTACCGTTTGGGATCCGGCATATAACTCATAAGCGTTATTCTCCTTTGCACCGAATAGGTTGATACTGCGAGTCTCGGGTGAAATGCGCCGAGCGCACGAAGAAGTATGTCATACCAACCAGGCCGGAGATTTGAAGCCAGGTTGCTGACAGCAAGGGGCCCTGAAGAAGAGCGAGTTCCAAGGATGTGCAACAGATTGCTCAACGATTTGAATAGATTCCATCTGCGAAGTAACTAGAGGGACCTGAGAGCATGGCTGTTGATACAGTCGATTCAACGAGCGAGATGAACGAGTTTCAAGGTCCAGTGTCTTCTTACCAGCTGGTCGAGGCCAACCCATCGGCTTCGGACGATCGATTTGTCGCGTCTGCGCTCGATGATAACGGGGCAACCGGGAATCCAGTTCGAGTAGCAGCACCGAAAAGATCTGTAAAGCCCGCCGCATCGCAGAGGATCGCGCAGCACGCCGCGAGCGCCGTGCACGCAGTGAAAGTTGATGCGGAGCAGCTGGAACGTACCTCGACCAAAATGTACGTTGCGTTGGCTGCGGGGCTAGGCGTCCTGACTTCGCTTGCCATTGTGGCATTTGTTCTGCTGCCGGGAAAGCAGGTTGACAACTCCTACGACATGGGTTCAATCACTTCGACCAGCAATGGACTGAAAGGCCATCTCATCACCAACTGGGGAGTTCAACTCGGTTACAAGCTGACGATCGAGCCCAGCGATCCGGCACAGCTGGATGCGTTCGCGACCTCGGTGAGTAAGCCGCAGCAGCCGCTCTCAGTGAATCTGCAGCTGAAAGATGTTTCTGGCACTGTTGTGTGCGACACGTCTGTCTTGTTGAAGTACGATCCACTTCGGGATATTCCAAACGCTGTTGTGCCGACCCAAACGGGGGGCGCAACGAAAAAGAACGCGAAGATCGATGAGTCTGTACAGACGCAAGCAGAAGTTGACCAGGCCTTGAACAAAGCTCAACTGGTGAGCAAAGAACTCAACCGCGAACACGGCACTGACATCTTCCAACCTGTGTCTGGCGAGGATGGACAGATATCGTCGATCGCCGCGCAAGGAACAATTCCCTGCACCAAAAAACAATATCAGAGCGCGGCTTCGTGGGCGTTTGTGACCAATTTCCCGAGCCTTCTGCAGTCCGCCAGCCCGCAAGATTCCGACTATAACCTGGAAACGTTTAGCGGAACACCGGGCAAAAAGAGCGGCAATTCGAACGCTGCGCGAAGAACTCCGCTTCCGAACTCGCATTTTTCTTTGGAGCAGGACGATGCCCTGGTGGGCTTCCAGCCTGCCACGGGCGTTGTCGAGACACGCGGCGGAAAATCTTTCCTGGTGGAGAAGCGCGATCTGGTAGCAAGTTCTCTCAAAGGCGTGGAACTGCCGATTCCGATCCACTACCGCTGCGACCAGCTTGGCTCCTGCGCACTCGCAGGGCTGAATAGCGGTTTACAGCGCGCCTGGCTGGAAAGATAGTTTGAATACAGTTAACTCCTGGATAAGTGGCAAGGCTGATGCGGGCACGTTACGTTTTTGCCAAGGATTGAAGACCAACGGTGCGGTGCGGCGCAGTTAGCCGTACAATATTGCTGAGGTAGCTCCAGCTTACCAATGTCATTGAACGGTTATCCTTCGCGCTCTACGCGATCGCACGGCCTGCGTTCGCTCTTCAGCATGTTTTCCAGCGATTTAGCCATCGACCTTGGCACGGCTAATACGCTGGTTTTCGCGGCCGGCAAAGGCATCGTTGTCAACGAGCCGTCCATTGTCGCCATTAACAAGAACACCGGCGAGGTGGAAGCTGTAGGCAAAGAAGCCAAGGATATGCTTGGTCGCACGCCCGGCAACATTGTGGCAATCAAGCCGATGAAAGACGGCGTCATCGCTGACTTCAAAGTCACCGAAAAGATGCTGAACTACTTCATTCAGAAGGCGCACAACCGCAAGATGCTGGTTCATCCGCGCATCGTTATCGGCGTGCCGTCTGAGATTACGCAAGTTGAAAAGCGCGCGGTTGAAGACTCGGCCTATCGCGCCAAGGCAAGCGAAGTGTACCTGGTGGAACAGGCAATGGTTGCCGCGATCGGTGCTGGCCTGCCTATTACTGAGCCCTCCGGCAACATGGTTGTAGACATTGGCGGCGGCACTACTGATATCGCAGTCATTTCGCTTTCGGGCATCGTCTACTCGCGTTCCGTCCGCATGGCGGGCAACCAGATGGACGAGGCCATCACCAACTACCTCAAGCGCAAGTACAACCTGCTGATCGGCGAGCGCACGGCTGAGGCCATCAAGATTGAGATAGGCTCGGCGTTTCCGCTGGACAAGCCGCTCGCAATGGAGATCAAGGGCCGCAACCTGATTGAAGGCGTGCCCAAGACCATCAGCATTGATGACAGCGAAATCCGCGAAGCGCTTGGCGAGTGCATTGCCGTGATTATGAATGCCATTCGCGTTGCGCTGGAACGGACGCCTCCTGAGTTGTCTGCCGACATCTCCGATCGCGGCATTGTGCTGACCGGTGGTGGTGCGCTGATCAAGAATCTGGATAAGCGCATTCGCGAGGAAACCGGACTGCCGGTATCAGTGGCCGACGACCCGCTCGCATCCGTGGTGCTCGGCACCGGAAAGATGCTTTCCGATTTCCGGCTCCTGCGCAAAATCAAAATCGATTAATGACAGTGAACAGTACTCAGCGGCCAGTGATCAGGGATTTCCGATAACTGCTCACTGAGCACTGTGCACTGACCACTGGCTTTTATGGAATCTTTCTTTAGCCGCTACCGGAACCTCGTGGTACTGCTTGCCATTCTGATGGTGCAGATCATCGGGCTTGCTGTGCAGGTGCGCCGCACCAGCGATGGGCGAAGCACGGCAGACACCCGCGATCCTGCAAGCGTGCGATTGATCCGGCTGTGGGCTGTAGGGCTGGTATCTCCTCCGGAGAAGGCCGCGCACTCTACGAAGATGGGCATCGTCGGAATGTGGCAGAACTATATTGATCTTCGCCACGTTCGCGAGCAGAATGCGCAATTGCAAGAGCAGCTTGATCGTCTGCGACTGGCGCAGGCATCACTGCTTGAAGATGCGCGCCAGGGCCAGCGGCTGCAGGCATTGCTCGACTTTCAGCATCGCTACATTTACAGCACACTGGCCGCACAGGCGATTGGCTCAAGCGGAAATCTGCAGTCCCACTTGTTCTATCTCGATAAAGGCTCGAATTCCGGCCTAAAGCCAGATATGGCTGTGATTACGGCCGAGGGAATCGTGGGCAAGGTGCGCGATGTATTTTCCAGCACGGCGCAGGTTCTGATGATTAATGACCAGACAAGCGGTGCTGGCGTGATCCTTGAATCCACTCGCATTCGCGGCATTCTGACCGGCAACGCATCGGGCCAGTTAGAAATTGTGGGCATTCTGGCCGACGAACGGATCAAGCCGGGCGAGAGAGTTCTCACCGCCGGCGGCGATCTTATTTATCCACGCGGCCTACCGGTGGGTGAAGTGGACAAGGTAGTGCGCGATCCGGATCGCGATGCATTCATCATCGTGATGGTGAAGCCATATGCGCATCTCGACCGGCTCGACGAAGTTTTGGTCATCACCGACATCCAGACGCGACTCTCACCGAAGGATCAGCAGGATATCGCGACCAGCGAAGCGGTGAAAGGCGAAGAGGCGCAGGCGATCAAGGACCAGCTGAAGGCATCGGAGATCATGGCCGAACATCTGCCCGGCCTCATTGACCCGGCTCTTCCTCCGGAACAGCAGCCACTTCTCGACAATTCGAATCCCACTCCTGTTGCTCATCCCCCGCAGGCGCTGCATCCCGACCGGTTTACGCCTGGGTCGAACGATGCTGCAAAGGCCGGAACTTCGACCGGGGAGAGCCAATCGCAACCCGATAGTCTGAAGCCGGTCGTCAAGGCACCCGCTAAACCTCAGCCGAAATCCGACACCACCGCTCCGGCCGTCCCCGGCACGCAGAAGGACCAGTAGAAATGGCCGTGCTCGGTTCGACCATACATCTGGAAAGACGCCGCTACGCGAAGATTCTGTACGTGATCGTTCCGTTAGCGGCATTGGTGCTGCAAGCCTGGTTGCCGCGCGTGGTGGGTCAGTATGCGTGGTTTGATTTACCACTGATCGTGACGGTGTATTTCGCGTTAGGCCGGCGTAGCCCGGTTCAAGGGACGATCATGGGCGCGATTATGGGCATCTTTGAAGATGCTTTGACGCACCGGCCTATAGGCATCAACGGCATCGCCAAGACGGTTGTAGGCTTTCTGGCCGCGTCAGTGGGCGTGCGCATCGCCGTCGAGAATCAGGCGATTCGCCTCTTCCTGAATTTCCTGCTCTCCCTACTTTCGAGCGCCATTGTTGTCTTTATCTATCATTTCTTGCTCGGCCTCGATTTGAAATGGCGCTGGTTTACCGAGGTTTACAGCGCCATCGGCAACTCGCTGGTCGCCATGGTGCTGTTCCCGGTGCTCGATCGCCTGCAGGTTAGGGACTAAGAACAGCTGACAGGGAACAGGGATCAGGGAACAAATACAGGAAACGCGAACTACAACCAGAGTGGCAGTATTCTAGAAACAGAGACGTATGATCCCCATCGGCAACAACCGCGGTGAAAAGCTATCCGCCCTGAAATTGACGGCGGTGCAATACACCATACTGCTCATCATGCTGGCGCTGGCGTCGCAACTATGGCGTTTGCAGATTCTTGGCGCCAACAACTTCCGCATGCTGGCAGAACAGAACCGTATCCGCAAAGAGCCTATTCTTGCGCCTCGCGGCAAGTTGTTCGACCGCGAAGGTCGTTTGCTGGTGGACAATTACCCCTCGGTGTCGTGCTTCCTGCTGCGCGAGCAGAACCGAAACCTCGATGCCGATCTGCCGATGATTGCGCGAGGACTCAATCTGGACTTGGAACAATTGAAGGCAACGATCAAGCGTTACCGTGCGGCTCCCGGATATCAGCCCATTCCGATCAAACAGGACATTACAGCCGACGAGCAGGCGTTTATTGAATCGCACCGCAACGAACTGCCTGAGTTGGAAACCATCGATGAGGAACGCCGGCTTTATCCTCGCGACGGCTTTGCTGCAAACCTGATCGGCTACGTGGGTGAGGTGAGCGAAGAGGACCTGAACAACTCCCGCTTTGCCTATTACGAGCCGGGCGATGTGGTGGGCAAGGGTGGCGTGGAAGAAACGTACGATCAGGTGCTTCGCGGACAGGACGGTTCTCGCGACGTAATTGTGGACAGCCATGGCAGGTCTGTTGGATTCCTGCGCACGCAGCACGCTACTCCGGGGCAGGATCTTAAACTTACGATCGATCTGGATTTGCAAAAGGCAGCAGAGCTTGCACTTGGCAGCCGCAACGGCGCGATTGTGGCTATGGATCCGCGCAACGGCGATATTCTCGCAATGGTTTCGCGCCCGAGCTTTGATCCCAATGCATTCGCGGTACGCATCAATCGCACCGACTGGAACAAGCTGATCACCGACCCTGATCATCCGTTGATGAACAAAGCGATTCAGGCGCAGCTGGCGCCTGGATCGACATTCAAGATCCTGATGTCCGTGGCGGGGTTGCAGGAAGGCATCGCCCAGAACATGAACATCAACTGCCCGGGCGGATGGGGGCCTTATGGATATTTCCATCATTGCGATGAGCATCACGGGGCAGTCAACATTCATACCGCGATTCCCTTCTCCTGCGACACGTTTTATTACATGCTTGGCGACAAGCTCGGAATCGACAGAATTGCGAAATACGCGACGGAATTCGGCTACGGCCAGAAGACGGGTATTGACCTGCCGGGTGAACAGGCCGGTGTGATGCCCTCCAGTCAATGGAAGCTCCGCAACTATCATGCCGCCTGGTATCCCGATGAGACTCTCTCGGTTGCTATCGGTCAGGGGGCTGTCGCGGCCACACCTCTGCAACTTGTCAGGGTGATTGGCGGAATTGCTTCAGGCGGTCACCTGGTCCGGCCTCACGTAGTCATGCCAGATCAGTTGCCGAAGGACTTTCATCAAGCGATTCTCGACAGCTACCCCGGTAGCGGCGACAAGTATATTCCGATCGACCCTGAAAACTGGGTGACGATCACCGATGGCATGGCGGACGTAACGCAGCCGGGATATTTCCATACGGCCGGCTCTGCGCACCTTGAGGGGATCGACTTCGGGGGAAAAACAGGAACCGCACAATTGATGAGCCACCAGGCCCTGGAAACAACCAACAAGGGCCGTCAGACGTATCCCAACGTGTGGTTTGTAGGCGTAACACCGCGGCGAAACCCTGAACTTGTGGTCTGCGTTCTTTGGCAGAACGGTGAGTTCAGCTACTACCCCGCCCGCATTGGCGCGGCGGTGGTTTCAGCCTACGTCGTCAAACAGCGGCGGCTTGCCAACAATCTTGTGCCACCGAAGACACCTGCCCCTGTTCAGATGGGTGCCATGTGGAGCAATCCGAGCGGGACCGCTGGAAACAAGCAGGGCGCACCTGACCAGGTGCAGACCGGCAACTTCCTCATCGAGAACGGCAAGATTGTTACGCAGGCAAAACCCGGCACGGTAGCAGCCAAGACGTCAACGGCGAAACCCGGCCAAACTCCCGCTGCAAGTTCCGCGCCACCATCTCAGGGCACAAGCAAGCCAAGACAGACACCTGCCTCTCCGGCCAAACAGGAAGACGCAAGCCTGCCCTCATCCAGAAAGGGCGAGTAAGAACAATGCGGCGGATGCTCAGTTTTCGCGACTTTGATTGGTTGCTGCTTTTGGCGGTATTGGTGCTTTGCACCATTTCGTTGGCCGAGATCTATTCGACGACAGTTCATACGCGTTTCGCTGCCTTCGAACGGAAGCAGATGATCTTTATCGGTGCGGGCCTGATTGGCATGTTTGTGATGTCGAAGATCGACTACCATCGCATGCTCGACTTTGCTCCGTGGCTTTGGGGCATCTTCGTGGGCACCTTGGTGATCGTGAAGCTCTTTGGCCATAAAGCATTAGGCGCAAGGCGATGGATCAACCTGGGGCCTATGCAGTTTCAGCCGTCGGAGTGGGTCAAGCTTGTTCTGGTGCTGGTGATGGCGCGATACTTCGCCAACCTGGGCGGACGGAATCTGACCTGGCGTGAAATCTTCAGAGCCTTTGCGCTGGTCGGAGTTCCCATGTTCCTGGTGCTGATCCAGCCGGATCTGGGCACAACGCTGACCTATGCACCGATCCTGATCGCCGGACTTTTCTTTGGCGGCATCAATTTCAAACAGGCGGCCATTCTGGTGCTTTGCGGAACGGCGCTGGTTGCAGGCGCATGGTCGAGCGGGAAGGTGCTGAAGCCCTATCAGAAAGCGCGGCTTACCAGCTTCATTAATCCCGACAACGACCCAAAAGGCTCCGGCTATCAGATCAGGCAGTCGCTGATCGCCGTGGGATCAGGCGGGTTGTGGGGCAAGGGTGCGGAGAAAGGCAGCCAGACCCAGGGATATTTCCTGCCGATTCCGTACACCGACTTCATCTTCGCGGCATTTAGTGAGGAGCACGGGTTTCTGGGCGCGGTTTTCGTGCTGCTGCTATACTTTTTCATATTGATGCGTTTGATTCAAAACGCACAAACGGCCGCGGACCTGCCCGGGGCTCTAATTATTATGGGAGTCGTGGCAGTGTTGACTTTTCAGATTCTGGTCAACGTGGGCATGGTGATCGGCTTTATGCCCGTCACCGGAATTCCTCTACCGTTAATGAGTTACGGCGGATCTTCGGTGCTGTTCACGTTCTTGGCGCTGGGTGCGGTCATGAATGTCCGCATGCGTCGGTTCGTTAACTAAGGCGTTTCGGGTATTTCCGGGCGCTGGTTTCAAGTTCGCCTCTTGTGCTGCCGCGGAACGGTCCGGGCCATAAGAGAAGTATTTTCAAGTATGTCGCCGGCCAGGTCCGGATGGATCGCGCCCGGCAGGATTGGGTTCATGAGTACGCAGAGACGGGAAAACCGCCCCTACCCAGCGACGAAGTGTTTTCGCGGGGGGCTCCGGTCCATTTCCAACCCTATGGCCGACACTGGCCGCAGGGAAATCCGGAACGCTTCGCGGCCGCACGGTCGCCAGGAACGCAACGGATTTACACAGATTCCGGTGGCGCAGTTCAAACATGTGCACGCCAGCGGAACAGCGGCCCCGCCAGTTGATCTGGCTCTCTTCCACAACGAAAAATCGAAATCGTATGGGACTCCGGCCGCCCTCTCTCTGCAATCGGATCGCAACAATACTCCACTCGTCATGTTAGTTCCGCGAGGAACTTGCCGTGGCTGGTCGCCCTCTGGGGCTGGACGCCACCATGCAAATCTGCACGATTTACAGTTGCTGGATTTGCCTCTGATGGGTCTTCCGATTCAATCTCCTCTTCCAATCCTGCGCGCCTCCATCCGTCTTTGCCGCGGGTACCGACAGCCTTAAGCTGCCGGACGGAAAGGTAAGATGGCAAAAGAGATTTGTATTTCCAGCACGCCGCATGAGACGCGGCTTGCAATCCTTGAAGACGATCAGCTCGCAGAGATTTACTACGAACGCGAGAATGAATACACGCTGGCAGGCTCGATTTACAACGGACGCGTGACGCGTGTGCTCCCCGGCATGCAGTCAGCCTTTGTAGACCTCGGGCTTGAACGTGACGCCTTCCTCTACGTAACCGACTTTATGGAACTCGAAGACTCGGAAGAGACTGACGAGTTGGAGAAAGCAGCAGCCAGCGGAGCTAGCCAACCTCCGCGTGAAATTCGGCACACCAGCGAAGGTGGCCAGCGCGCACAGGGGCAACAACAGGATCGCCCGGAACGCCAGCAGCGCGAGCGCCGGCCGGCTCCGGTGGAAGAAGCTGTTGAGCAGACTGCCCGGGCATCTGAGTCTCCCGTTGAATCCGCAGATCAGGAATCCAGCGGGCAGCAAGAGCAGGACGGCTCCGGTGGGCGTCGCTGGCGCGGCCGGCGGCATCGTCGCGGAGCTCGCGGCCAGGGACACGCAACCGAAGGACGCCAGAGCGGCGAGCCCCAGGTTGAATCCGTCGCGGCCTCAGCCGCAGAGCCTGAAACTACACACGAGATCCAAGCCTCAGCACAGCATTTTGCTGAACCGGCGCCCCGAGCTGCAGCTGCGGCGCCGGTTCCGTTCGTTCTGCCCGGCGAGTCGCTTTCAAAATACGGCGGCACTTCTGAAACGGAAGAAGCCAAGCCCGCGGTTGAAGCGCCTGCTCGCCCAGCAAACTTTGCCAAGCCCTCGACACTCATTGAAGCGCCGATCGAGTGGGATGGCAGTGGATTGCTCCCCGGCGAATCGATTTCGAGGCACCGCTCGCGCCAGGCTGAACCGGAAGTTGAAGCGGCAGAAGAAGCGCAGTCATTTGAGATTACAGCTGATGCTCCTCCGGCTGGCCAAAGGGAGTTCGTCGAAGAAACCGAGGAGTTCGACCTCGATCCGCATGAACTAGCGCCCGATTTCGAGGCGAGCATGACGGAAGAAGCTTCCGCAGACGAAATTGACGAGGTTGTCGAGCAAGTCCTCTCTCCTGAAGGAACAGCAACTACGGAAACCGAGCCGCAAGGAGCGGCCGAAGTGGCACAAGCGGCCGAACCCGTGGCCGAGGATGTTGCTAGCGCCGGTACGGGACCAGTCACCACCGAATCAGCTGAAGCGGAAACGGAAGATGGTTCGGCATCGCATAAAGTTGATCCGCTGCCGCCTTCGAGTTTCCGACTCTTCGGATTTGGAAAGAAAGACAAGAAGGATGAAGTGCCTGCTGCGGATGCAGCTCCAGCTTCAGTGAAATCTGTTTCGGCCTATGCGCCCGGAACCGGCTTGATTGAAGAAGAGGTCATTGAAGGCGAAGAGTTCGATTCGGTCCATCATTCGCGGCACCACAAAGCTGATGCAAATGACCTGGACGACTACGAAGAGGAGACGCTTGCGACGCAGGTTCGCTCAGGTGAACTGGGCGAGATGTTGCAGGAGGCGCACCTCGATCACAAGATCCAGCTAAACTTCGACGAGAAGAACGGCGAGAACGAAGTCTTCGAAGAAGAAGACGAGGAAAACGGTGAGGGCACCGCTCCCAGTGCTGATGGGACAAGTCAGCAACGTCGCGAGCGCGGCGGACGCGGTCGGCGTGGTGGACGTGGCGGCCAGCCGCGTGGCGAGCAGCGTCGTGGCGGGCCTCAGCGCCGCTCGATGCAGACGACCGATCTGCCGGTAATCAGCGATCTGCTGAAGCCGGGGCAAGAAATTCTGGTACAGATCGCCAAGGAGCCCATTGCCAAGAAGGGCGCGCGCATTACTTCGCACATCGCGCTTCCTGGCCGGTTCCTGGTGTTCATGCCGACAGTGACTCATATCGGCGTCAGCCGCAAGATCGCTTCCGACGAAGAACGGCATCGGCTCAAGAGGATCTTGATGCACGAGCGCGGCGAGTCCTCTGGCGGATTCATTGTGCGGACGGCGGCAGAAGGCGCATCGGAAGATGAGCTTCGCGCGGATCTTCGCTTCCTGATGAATCTCTGGAACGAGATCAAGCAGCGCTCGGAATCTTCAAAGTCGCCTGCGCTCATCTATCACGATCTTTCGCTCATCGAGCGCATACTTCGTGATCAGGTCAGTTCGAACTTCGCAAATATCTGGGTGGATTCAGAAGCCGACTACGAACGCATTGTGCGCTTCCTCAATCGCTTCTCGCCCACTCTGGTGCGCCGCGTAAAGCTTTACACCAAGGAGACACCGCTGTTCGAGCATTTCGGAATTCAAGATGAGATTTCGAAGGCGCTGCGTTCAAAGGTGTGGCTCAAGAGCGGCGGATCCATCGTCATCAACCAGACTGAAGCGCTGGTGGCCATCGACATCAACACCGGCAAGTACGTTGGCAAATCGGCGCGGCTTGAGGACACGATTCTCAAGACAAACCTGGATGCAGTTCCGGAAATTGTTCGCCAGATTCGTCTGCGCGATCTGGGCGGCATCATCGTCATCGACTTCATCGACATGGATGAGCGCAAGAATCGCTTCAAGGTGATGGCTGCTCTTGAAGAAGCGCTCAAGAGCGATCGCGCACCAACGAAGGTTCTGCAGTTCAACGATTTCGGATTGGTGGCAATCACGCGCAAGCGCGTCAAGCAATCGCTGGAACGCACGCTGAGTGTGCCCTGCCCCACTTGCCAGGCGACTGGCATGGTCAAGAGCCCGATAACTGTGTGCAACGAAATCTTCAGCGAGTTGCGGAAGATGAAGCGGCACTTTGAAAGCGCGGACGTGCTGCTGCGCGTGAATCCGGAGACTGTGAAGGTGCTCAAGTCGAACAATGCTGCTTGGCTGAGCGAGTTCGAAGAGTTAACCGGAAAGAACATTCTGGTAAAGAGCGATGCGACACTCCATCCGGAACAGTTCGATATCCAAGGGTAATCATCAGGTAATTTGCGGGGCTAAGTTGAAAGAGTGCAGGAAGGCCGGGGCAATCGCCTCGGCCTTTCATGTTTCTGCGCGCCGACCGCAACCTTCCACTACAAAGCCGTGTCTAATGCTTTGACGGGACGTAGTTTGACAGCGGAAACTACTTGCAAATCCGTCTTGTCAAAATTTGCCGCATCGAGGATGAAACATGTTATCCCCCAAATTGATTTCGTTTATACGACGTGCGAGTTTTGCCAGCGCAATTGTATTGGTTGCCGCAGGTTATGCGAAAGCTCAGGACAGAATTCAAGTAGGACAAGCAACACCGAGTGGCGTTTCGTCGAGTAATGATCCACGGCTGCCGCAGATTGCTGAATTGGCGATGCCCGATGGAATGGCTGCGCTGCCCTCGGCGCCGGCTCCTGCCGCGTCGCAGGATCGCGGTGGCTATGATCACGGCAATGGTGGATGGCGCCAGAATGCGGTAAACCGCATGGCCTTCGAGATTGGCGTGGGCGCTACAGTGCCTCCGGATAAGACCTACATTACGTGGGGTGGCGACATCACGCTCGGCGCTGGTGTGAATTTCAATCGGCAGTTCGCCATGCTTGCCGAATACCAGTTCATCAGCGACAAACTGCCCGGAAAGATTATCGCCCAGACTGGCGCAGACGGCGGCAACGCACACATTTGGTCGCTCACGCTTTCGCCGGTTGTGAGCTTGATGCCGAAATCCAGCAACGATGTTTACCTTACTGGTGGTGGCGGTTTCTATCGCAAAGTAACCAACTTCACCGATCCTCAACTTGCTCAATACTGCAACTACTACTACTGCGGAATCGTACGGGTAAACCAGGTTGTGGGGCACTTCTCCTCAAACCAGCCCGGCTGGAATATCGGCGGCGGTTACCAACATCGCATGGGTGGAATGTTCAACGACAGCAAGATGAAGCTGTTTGTTGAAGCGCGTTATTTGAAGATCTATACTCCCGCATACTCGAACCAACCGAACGGGCTGGGGACTACAACGATTGCGGCTGACACGATTCAGGTGCCGATCAATGTTGGTGTTCGCTGGTAAGTATCTGGGATGGGTTCGTCCTATCCCAGGTCTAAAAATCCAGACTTGCTGCACGCGGCAGTTTTATTGTTAGAGAATACCGAGCACGCGCAGGCGAATGATTCCTCCGGCGAATACGCCTATCGGTGACAATGCAATGAGCGCGAGCTGATACCAGATGGGCTGTTTGCCGCGCTGCTGCATGGCGCTTAATGCGGCCAGCGCCAACACGATGATGGCCAATGCGAGTACCTGGTAGAGCGGGTTCGCCGCGGCAACCCACGCTGTAACGTATCCGCCCGCAGCTGCAGCTAGAAACGAATAGCAGAGATTGACGAAGATGTAGCCGGGCTGGGGCTTGCCCTTGTCCTGCAACCAGCTCGGCGTGAGCCGTGTGAGCAGTGCGGTGAGCACTCCCACCAAAACAGCCATCGTGAGGAATCCGGCGGTAAGCGCGAAGAACGCGTGCATCGCTACCAAGGCTTTCTCTCCTCTTGTGTCGGCGTACCGACGTCGCCCCGTTCAATGCGCTCAAGAAATGTTCGCGCAAGCTTGCGCTCGCCGGGATGACTTTCGCCGTGAATCGTGCAGAGGTCGAGAAATTCATCGCAGAGTGCATTGCGCTGTTCCTGTTGCGCGAATACTCCCTGCAATGCAATGGCGAGTTCGCGAAGTCGCTCCGCTTCAGGCCATGCTGATTCTTCATCGTCGCTGATCGCTTCAGAGAACAAACCTTTGCGGCCTCGCGCGCACTCATCGAGGCAGGCCAGCAGTTGCTCGCTGAAAGCACGCGCAAGAGGATCGAGCACGCTGGAATCCATTTCGTCTCTTGGATCAGTTATCGGATCTTCTTCATGCATTACAGGGCCCTTCTAATTACCGCGCATGGCGGCTTCTACTTCATCGGCTGTATGGGCGAGCGCGGCATTCATGTCGATGAGCTTTCCATCTTCGCCGACCATGTACACGCACTCGATGCGAATGCCGAGCTTCTCCTCGGGAATGTATACGCCAGGCTCAATGCTGAAAACCATGCCCGGCTTCAGCAGTGCGGGATAACTCGCTGGATCGTGTACATCCATGCCGACCATGTGCCCAAGTCCATGCAGCCAGTATTGGCCAAGTGGCTGGCCGCGGCGATCTTTGCCATGCGCGTTGATGTAGTTGTAAGCCGCGGTGTCGAGTGAGTTGGGATCGCGCCGGTCGCGATCATTGATAGTTGACTTACTCAGCACGAACGCATCGACGGCAGCCTTCTGCGCACCAAGCACGACGTTGTAAATCTCGCGCTGACGCGCGGTGAAGTGTCCGTTGGCCGGAACGGTGCGCGTGATGTCGGCAGCGTACAGGGAGTATTCGCACGCCGCATCCACCACGACCACGTCGCCGTCTTCGATGGTGCGCTCGTTCGCAGCGTAGTGCAGGATGGTGGAATTGATTCCTGAACCGACGATCGGTGCGTAGCTGGGCCGTTCGCAACCACTCTCAAGCCACGATGCAGTCATCTTCCCCGCAACGGCGCGCTCGGTAACGCCCGGCTTTACTGCCTTCATCATCACGCGCTGAGCTACGACGGACGCATCCGCTGCTTTCTTGAGCAAGTTGAATTCGCCCGCGTCTTTCACCAATCGCAACTCGGTCAGAGGCGCCGTCACGTCGCGCGCGTTCGGCGCGGCAAGCCCCAGCGTGGTTGCGGTGAAGGCCAGCAATGAGCGCGCCTGCGCTGCTGCGGGCTGAGTCCAGAAGTTGATGACCAGACGCCGGTCGCTATCAATTAAAGCGTTGAGGACAGCAGGCATCTCCGTCATGGGTTGCACGTGATCGACGCCGGTAACTTTCTCCACGCCGGGAGTAGCTGCGTCCAGCTTTACGCCCGTGTACTTTTCCAGGCGCATGTCACGCGTGGGCAGAAACAGAATTTCTTTGTAGCTTCGCGGCGTTGCCGCCTGTGGTGCGTCGGCGATCAGCACTAAAGCTGCGCCGGGTTCGGTCCAACCGGTCAGATAGTAGAAATCCGAGTCCTGGCGGTAAGGCATGAAATCGAGCAGCGGCTCTTCAGCGGCGAACAAGACAGCTACTCCACTCTGGAGTCTCCCTGCCAAGGCGACGCGCCGCTGATGGTACACGGAGGCTGGCTGCTTTTCAAGCGCGCTCAGAAAAGGCGATGCCACGCACGCGGCGATCAGGAGCAAGGCAAAGTTTCGAACAGATTTCATCACACTATTGTCTGCCGGGGAGGCGGTGCACGCAAAGGGATCGGTGGTCCAAAGCCGTTGTTTTCAGGGGGTCTCGCTTAAAGGACGTCCAAAAATAGCGGGCCGTCAGGTGGCTCCCCATTGAAATAACCAGCGATTTGGCCTATCCTAAGCTTGCAGACGAGTTTGTCCGCCTGATTTTGAGCCGTGTGCGCACCGGCTGGCGGAGAGATGAGTGGGCTTACAGCCCACTTTTTATTTGGGGCAAACCTTCAGGGCGAGCACAGCAGGCTCCTGAGACACAAACCCTTTTGGAATCAGCTGCTTTGAAGCTGTTTGAGTACATTGCCCCGGCGGGCGGTCTGAGCTGCCTGGGCGAAGGAACGGGTCGCGGGCGGAATTTGGATTTGACCGGGCGTGGCATCAATGACAGTTAAGTTGGACGAAATCCGGTCAGCGGCAGAAAGAGTGGCCGCGTCACACGGGCTCGATGTGGTGAACGTGGAGTTTTTGGGCCCGGCCAAAGAGCGCGTTTTGCGCGTCTATCTGGAAAAGAATGCTGAGGGCCGCGCAAAGCTGAAAGCAGCAATTGAAGCAGGCATTGAAGGCGAATTGCCGGAGCGGCTGGCCCAGGGCAAGCTGAGTATCGAGCAGTTGTCAGGCGTGACGCACGAAGATTGCGCTGAGTTCAGCAGGGATTTCGGAGTGCTGCTCGATGTAGAGGACCTGGTCCCCGGAGCGGAATATACGCTTGAAGCAAGTTCGCCGGGGCTGGATCGCAAGCTGAGCAAGCCGGAAGATTTTGAGCGGTTCAAGGGCAGCCTGGTGAAGATACAAACCTTTGAGCCGTTGCGCAACAATCGGCATTGGCTGGGGCGGCTAATTGCAGGGCCAGAAGGCGCGGAGAAGGCCGTTACGCTCGATCTGAACGCGGTGAAGCAGAACAGCAAGAGCCGCAAGACAGGCGTTTCGACCGTTGAGATTGCGCTGAACAACATTGAGAAGGCCCAGCTGGTGCCGGAGATTTAGCAGCATTCTGAACGCGATACCGTTCGGAAACATCAAAGCAGGAGAGGGTGCGCGGCGCGCTCCTTCACCCAAACCCAAACTGAACCGGTAATGGAATCAGCAAAGTGGTTCCGTGACGCCGGAAGGAATTGAGAGAGTAAGCAGAGTATGGCCAGCCCTTTGTATCAAAGCATCGAGCTCCTCAGCCAGGAGAAAGGCATCGACCCGGGCATCGTAGTTGGCGCCGTGGAAGAAGCTATCGCTTTGGCGACGCGCAAGTTCTACAAGACCCAGGAGAACATGCGCGGCGAGCTCAACAAGGAAACCGGCGAGATTACGGCCTACATCTTCAAGACGGTTGTGGAAGACGACGAACATGTAGAGGACCCCGTTAATCAGATCACGCTTGCGGAGGCCAATGAGCTGGCTCCGGGCGTTGAAGTCGGATCTGAAATCCGCATGTACCGCGATACCAGTCCGCTGGGCCGTATTGCTGCGCAACTTGCGAAGCAGGTCATTTTCCAGAAGGTTCGTGAAGCTGAGCGCGACACCGTGTTCCAGGAGTACGCGCACCGCGAGAAGGAAGTGCTGAACGCGACGGTAAAACGCATCGAGGGTCAGGACGTGATCTACGACCTGGGCAAGGCTGAAGCTCGTTGCCCGAAGCGCGAACAGTCGCGGCTTGAGCAGTTTTCGATTGGCGAGCGCGTTCGCGTCGTGCTGCTTAAGGTAGATCGTGCCGCAAAGGGGCCGCAGGTCGTTGTATCCCGTGCCGCTCCGGAATTAGTGCAGAACCTGTTCCAGTCAGAAGTTCCTGAGATCTACGACAACACCGTGACGATCAGGGCGATTGCGCGTGAAGCCGGTGAGCGCACCAAGATTGCCGTACAGAGCCGCGATAAGGACGTTGATCCAGTTGGCGCCTGCGTAGGCATGAAGGGCATGCGGGTGCAATCGATCATTCGCGAGTTGCGGGGCGAAAAGATCGACATCATTGAATACTCGGACGAGATTACGACCTTCGCAGAGAAGGCTCTGCAGCCGGCCAAGGTCAGCCGCGTTTCAATTACCGACCTGGGCGAGAAGCAGCTCGAAGTGATCGTGGACGACACGCAGCTTTCGCTCGCTATCGGCAAAAAAGGACAGAACGTTCGGCTGGCGGCAAAGCTGCTTGGCTGGAAGATCGACATCAAGAGCGAAGAAGAGAAGCGCCAGGAAGTCGAGCAGCAGATGGGCGTCTTCGGCGGCGGACCTTCGACACCGATTGAACAGGTGAGTGAACTCGGAGACAGCATTATCCAGAAGCTGGTGTCTGCGGGTATCACCACTGTGGAAGCTTTGGCCGATATGACACCGGAACAGCTTGAAGAAATTCCGGGTATTGGCGAAAAGACACTCGAAAAGATCTCCGTAGCTGTGCGCCACTACTTTGGCCACTTTGAAGACGGCGAAGCTGAGCAACCAACGCCGGACGCAGCAGTGGACACGGCTGAAGCTGAACTCGAAAACTCTCGGGAAGCACTCGACGAAATTGCAAGCGTTGAGGCGGTCAAAACGGAAGAGGACCAGGTTGGTCTGGACACCGTGAACGAAGACCAGGCTGAAGAGCTCGGAGCAGGAATTAAGGAAGACGACACGAAGGCTGGCGAGGAAGGCGCGTAGTATGCGCGCCAACTTTCCTGTCCAAACGACGGAATACGCAAGTTCGACAAACAACCATCGCCACGAGGCAGCCATGAGCGACTAAGGGCTTTGGGATAGCAATACTGAAAAGAGGCGGATGAGTAAGGTTCGTATCAACGATCTCGCGCGGGAACTGGAAGTCAAGAGCAGACAAGTTCTTGATATTCTGGCGGAACTCGGCATAGGCGCCGGCAAAACCCACTCCAGTTCGCTGGAGGAGGATGAAGCAGACAAGGTACGTGCGCATTTTTCGC
>Ga0157374_10001758_pt1 | contig 18215 bp, 16 predicted proteins | sample M25metaG_FD_115308 | JGI IMG/M metagenome (GOLD analysis project Ga0157374, IMG submission 115308) | Miscanthus rhizosphere microbial communities from Kellogg Biological Station, Michigan, USA - M2-5 metaG | ecosystem: Host-associated > Plants > Roots > Rhizosphere > Soil | place: USA: Michigan...
TATACCAGTAGTATTTCTTGTTCATTTTAGAGGAACGATGGAAAACTGGGATCCAAACATGCTTGAACCTATTGCAAATACACGCCCGGTAATCTTATTTGACAATAAAGGGGTTGGTGAGACCGATGGGCAAACACCTACTACGATAGCTGAAATGGCACAGGATGCAGGAACATTTATTAAAGCACTAGGATTAACTCAAGTCGATATTCTTGGTTTTTCAATTGGCGGAATGGTTGCACAAGAATTAGCGTTACAAGAAGGCAATTTGGTTAGACGAATCATCATGGCAGGTACTTCACCTGAATCTGGCATTAATCCAAATCCAGAGATTTTTGAAAGAATGAATCGTCACGGCGTCACAGAAGAAGATGGAATAAATGATTTTATGTTCTTTTTCTACGAGCAAACCGAAACAAGTAAATCTGCAGGAATGGCTTCACTACAAAGAATTTTTAATCAGAAAAAAGTAAACAGTTCAGAACAAGTAAAAGAGGCACAATTACAAGCCATTGCAAAATGGGCTAAACAAAAATCTAATCATGATTATGAATGGTTACAAAATATCAAACACCCTGTACTTGTTACTAATGGGGTTAATGATGTGATGGTTCCGACTAAAAACAGTTATATCTTAGCAGAGAAATTACCCAAAGCACAGCTGATTATATATCCTGATTCTGGTCACGGCCATCTATTCCAATTTCCAGAACTATTTGCAGAAAACGTAAATTCATTTCTTGATTCTAACTCTTACTAAAAAGGAGTATTCAGATGAGCAGATGATTTGAAAAATCGTATACGAAAATTAGTTGGAATGGTTATTTATCCAAATGAGAAACAGCCAAAAGGATGTTTAATAGTAAACACAGCAGTTGAATTATCGTTACTCAATCAAGAAGTAGATGAAAAAGTTACGGAGACTTTTATAAAGACCGAAACCTTATTATTTGATTTACTGAAAGGTGGTCAAGAACAAGGAGAAATTCCTGAACACTATGATATCAAAGAACTTTCTAAATTTATTCATAATTCCCTAGTCGGAATACGAGTATTAGCAAAAACAACAGATGATAAGAAAGAATTAGAAACCATTATTGATTTGACTTTGTCAACATTGGACTAAGACATACCTTGTTATTTAAATAAACTAATTAACACCAATTTGAATATATTTTTAAGGAGAGAATGAATATGAAGTACACAGTTATTACAGGAGCAAGCTCAGGTATAGGATATGAAACTGCCCTGGAATTTGCTGCTCGTGGCAAAAACTTAATTATTGTAGCTAGAAGATTAGATAAATTAGAAGGGCTTAAATCAGCCATTCAGAATATAAATCCTGATTTGGATGTTATTATTCGCACAAGTGATTTATCTGTCAGAGATCAGGTATATACACTGTACAACAGTTTAAAGGAGTATCAAATTGAGACGTGGATTAATAATGCTGGGATTGGTGAATCCTCTTCTGTAACAGACCAGAATTTAGATAAGGTAGAAACCATGTTACATCTTAATATAGAGTCATTGACAATCCTTTCTACACTATTTGCGCGAGACTATTATCATATAGAGGGAACTCAATTAATTAACGTATCTTCAGCACTCGGATATGCAATTTATGTTGGTAGTGTTACTTATTCTGCATCTAAATATTTTGTTAGTGCATTCACAGAAGGGCTTGCAAAAGAACTCGAACAGAAGGGTGCGAAAATGAAGGTGAAGATTTTAGCACCAGCAATGACAGAAACAGAATTCGCGAAATCTGCAAGCGATATGAAAGAATTTGATTATGAAGCAAATGTCCCTATGTATCACACAGCTAAGCAAATGGCTGGTTTTATGATGGAACTTTATAACAACGATAAAGTCGTAGGTATCGTAGATGAAAGCTACAATTTCAATTTAAGAGATCAAATCTATCCAATACTAGGCGTTTAATGTATCAACAAAGTTTAGATCTATATATAACTAAAAAACGAAAATAACCCGTTAAGGTCATAAACAGTTTCTTTACAGTATCGATTCAAAAAATTTAACCATTTAAGAATGAACGTTCTAAAAAACACAGTGCCAAATGGATAAAAAAGATAATGTTGTAAGTATTTAAGGTTTAGGTGGTGGGTTGATCCTAAAATAAGATTTCCTCCACCTAAACGATTGGAATAATATAAGATCTTTATAAAAAGAATTGTATTGAGGGCAAAAAAATGAAGTGGACAGTGAAAATAATAAAAATAAGGTAAAGAAACTTAATAAATGCAACTCAACGGAAGGGTGCTGATAAAAAGATGAAAACACTCATGAAAGCAGCTCAGATAACTAAGTACTCAAAAAATATCCATGCCCAAGTCAATGACATTCCAATCCCAGCAATCAATGACAATGAAGTCTTGGTAAAAGTCAAAGCTGCGGCGGTCAATCCGCTTGAAATGTTGATTATCACAGGTAGCGTAAAACTGATTCAGGATTATAAATTCCCATTAACGCTTGGTAATGAATTGACAGGAGTTATTGAAAAGGTTGGAAAAAACGTGACAGAATTTCAGGTAGGAGATGACATCTATACACGTCTCCCACTAGAAAAAATTGGTGCTTTTGCGGAATACGCCGCAATTGATGCTACCGCAATTGCACCCATGCCAAAAAACTTGTCCTATGTGGAAGCAGCAGCTGTACCATTGGCTGGACTCACAGCATATCAAGGTCTACATGAAGAACTTGAGGCACAGTTTGGTCAATCTGTTTTTATTCCAGGTGGATCGGGCAGCTTTGGTCAAATAGCTGTCCCAATAGCAAAGACAACAGGTCTAAATGTCATTGTTAGTGGAAACTCAGAAGCACGCAAACGCACGTTGGAAATGGGTGCAGACCAATATTTGGTTTATGCAACAGAAAACTATGTTGACTTGTTGTCGAATGTAGATTATGTAATTGATACACTGGGTCCTAAAGAATTTGACAATGAATTGAGTATCATCAAACCTGGCGGAAGATTGCTCTCTCTTCGTACAGGACCGAATAAACGTTTCGGAAAAGACAGAGATTTTCCATTTTGGAAACAAAAGCTGTTTTCCATTGCAGGCGCAAAGTATGACCACAAAGCCAAGAAACACGGCGTGGAATACCATTTTATCTTCGTTCGTTCTGACGGCGCACAACTCAAAGAGATTACCAAAATCATTGAAGAGAACAACATTGTTCCACCAATTCATCCAACACTATTTACCATAGACAATGTAAATGAAGCGCTAGAACTCGTCGCAAATGGACGGCCAAAAGGGAAAGTAATTATTAATTTTTAGGACTATACAGGAGGGGAAAACAACAATATGAAATTGGCAAATCGAACTATTTTAGTGACGGGCGGAACATCGGGTATAGGCTTGGCATTCGCGAAAAAGTTTCTTGAAATGGGGAACACGGTAATTGTCACTAGTCGATCCAAGCAAAACATTGACCAAGCAATCAAAGAAAACCCTAATTTAATCGGCATTGCTGCGGATGTCAGTCAAGTGAAGTCGGTTGACCAGTTGGTGCATCAAATCAAACAACAGTATTCAAAACTAGACGTTCTGTTTAACTCAGCTGGTATTATGCGCTACTATGATTTATTTGCTGAAGAAGTCACAGGGGGACAACTAACCGCAGAAATTGAGACGAACTTAAACGGCACAATCTATGTGACAAAAGCATTCCTTCCTCTTCTTGCTAAACAAGAAGAAGCCATGATTGTGAATGTCAGCTCCGTACTAGCAAATATTTCGGTTGCAAGTAGTCCAATTTATTCTGCAACAAAAGCTGGAATACACATGTACACAGATGCGCTACGTGAACAAATTCGAGCCAAAAATGAGAGGATTCATGTCATGGAACTCTGCCCCCCACTCATTTCTGAAACGAATTTAGAGGATAAAATGTCACATGACAAGTCAACCAAATTCATTGATTTGCCATTGGGCAGGCTTGTTGATGCTGGTATCAAAGGCATGGAAAAAAATAAAATTCGCTTGAATCCAGGTTTCAGTAAAATCATGCGTTTTATGAGCAAGATTGCACCAGATTTTGTGACTCATCAATGGGGCAAAACAATGATGAAAAGAATGAATAACGAGAATTAGTGTGGATAACAATTGCAAATAATACCGCCGTGTTTATTTTATCCTATATCTTCTTCAATAGTAGACAAATCGTAATATCATCTGTTGAGGTATTTAGAATATAAAGGTTTATGATATGTGAAACGAAATTAAAAATTATTATGCGCTATTTGTTATTATAGCCAACCTATACGGTTTTTTTATTGGACATTATACTGAACTTGTAAGACCACTTAAAAACGAGCTTTTAAATATCCCTATATTCCCCTCTTTTATTATTTGTTGCTCATCAATTTAATAAATGGTTTCAAAAGGAGATGAAAGAAGTAAATATCTAATTATATTTCTGTACCCACAGTGTATAAACTCAGTCAACATATTTGTTTGATAGGTAATTGCCCTTAAAAAATAATACATATTATTTTGCTCTTTAAACAAACTACTCTATCACACATCAGGGTAGTTTGTTCTGTTTTTAAGCTGTATATGTGATATACATATCTAGTTAACATAACCATTCTTTCCGGCACGCAACTCAAAAAGAATCCTTATTCCTCAAGGGACAGCTATAGAATTTTTATTATTATTATTCAGCATTTTTAAAATAAAATAAAAAAACACTTGATAATTTGTATGCGTTTTCATATTATAAGTAAAAAGGTAGTAACTTTTTAAGAAACATTGTGATGTTATAGGAAGGGAGGTGATTTTAGTATCAACTTAGAGGAGATTATAAGTTTGGAAGTGTATCAAAATTGTAATCTCCTATGTGATGCATCTTTAATGTGAAGTCTTAAAAAGTGTTAATCAAAGGGGGAGAACTTATGGAACAGCCATTGGTTCAAAATGTAGAACATTCAATTAATACGCCTAAGAAACTAAGACTTAAAGAGAAGGTTGCTTATGGGTTAGGAGATGTAGGAAATAACTTTTTGTTAGACTTGGGTCAAATTTATTTGCTGAAGTTTTATACCGACGCGTTAGGCTTGCCTTCTGCAACAGCAGGTTTAGTATTTTTAATTACGAAAATATGGGATGCGTTCGCCGATATTACAGTAGGTACGTGGATTGATAACCGTAAGAAGATAGGCCCTAAAGGCAAATTTAGACCATTCTTTCTTTACGCTGCAATACCACTTGCCTTGATAACGATAGTCAGCTTTACTAATCCAGATTTTTCACTAACCGGAAAGATTATATGGGCATATGTAACGTATATGGCATTTGGAACTATTTATAGCATTTCAAATATTCCTTATGGATCAATGGTACCTGCGATGACAAAAGATCCTGTTGAACGAGCAGAAATGGCATCATTTAGACAAGCAGGCTCAAATTTAGGCCTTCTTATTACAACTGTAGGATTTATGCCGATTGTCTTAATGTTTAACAATGAATCTACTGGTTATTTGGTAGCTGTATCTATTTTTGCATTTATGGGCGTTTTATTACAATTCTATTGTTATGCGAATGTAAAAGAAAGATATGTGCATGAAAAACCAAAAGATACAAATGTAAAGCTGACTGATAGCTATAAAGGGCTTTTTAAGAATACGCCTTTACTCATTCTTTGTTTAGTTAATTTGTTTACCTTTTCAGCTTTTAACGTGAAGCTTGCTGTACAAGTCTATTTTTGTCAGTACGTATTAAAAAATGTAGCAATTGTTCCTTATATGGGCTTTTTTAGTATTGGTTGTGTATTTATTGGCGTAGCAATGGTTCCTTTCATGGTTAAAAAGATTGGAAAGAAGTCTACGTACATATTAGGCTGCGCGATTTGGGCTGTAGGAGACATCTTAGCTTATATTTTTGCAGATAACGCAGTGATTTTTATTACATTAGCCTGCTTTGCTTTCTTTGGCAGCTCGTTTGTAAACAGTTTGAACTGGGCATTAGTTTCTGATGCAGTAGAGTATGGCGAATGGAAAACGGGCAATCGATCTGAAGGTGTCGTGTATTCTTTCTTTACGTTCTTCCGTAAACTTTCTCAAGCGCTTGCAGGATTTATTCCTGGCGTTGTGTTAGGAATAGTGGGGTACGTTCCAAATGCGGTGCAAAGTGCAAATGTGCTAGAGGGAATTAGAGGGTTGATGTTTATTTATCCAAGTACACTAGCTATTGCAACGATTGTTGTCATGTTTTTCTTTTATAAACTTTCAGATGAAAAATACAATAAAATCGTATTGGATCTTGCTAAGGGCAAAAATAAAATACCGATGTAAAATGATAGGTAAAATGAACGAAATACAAAATTAATTTAACAATCTAGCAAAAAGTACTTGAAATATTGGTGGCGTTTTCATATTATGAATACAAAGGTTATTACAAATTATATAAAGGTTATTATCTTTTTTAGGGTGATAGTCAATTAACTGGAGGTATAAAGATGAAGTATTTTTTAGATAGTGCCATTTTAGAGGAAATTCGTTACGCATATGAAAATTGGGCAATTGACGGAGTTACAACAAATCCTCGTCACATTATGAATAGCGGTAAACCATTCTTAACGGTTTTAGATGAATTTGCAAGTGAGTTTAAAGGAGTCGAAAATTTCCCAATTTCAGTTGAAATTAATCCTCATTTGGATAATGCCAAGGATATGGTAGAAGAGGGGACAAAGATCGCTAAGCTGTCGTCAAACTTTGTTATTAAAATTCCATGCACAGAACCTGGGTTAATTGCAGCAAAGGAATTTGAAAAACAAGGTATTTCTACTAACGTCACTCTTGTCTTCTCGCCATCACAAGCACTTCAGCCTGCAAGAATTGGTGCAAAATTTGTATCTCCATTTGTCGGCTGGAAAGAAAATAGCGGAGACGATACAACTCAATATATTCAGGATATTGTGAATATCTATAAAAACTACAATTACAACACAGAAATCATTGTTGCTGCTTTACGTAATGGTAAACAAATTGTAGATGCGGCAAAAGCTGGTGCGCATATTGTGACTTGCGGATTTGATGTATATAAAGAAAGCTTCCAGCATGCGTTCACAGACTATGGATTAAACAAATTCCGCAACGCTTGGGATAATACAGTCACAGAAGCTCCTGTCTTAAAATAAACATATGTATTTTATAAAAGGCGCCTCTTAGAATCTTATTATCTTCTTTGAGGGGCTTTTTATATAGAAAAAGGAGAGAAGAAAACGGTGGGCAGCTTTCAATACATGAAAGACTTAAATAAACATATACCTTTTTATCATATAGAGGACAGCAAATCTAAACATTATGGAAAGGTAATAAACGAGTATGATTTCAATGAACTAGAAACATATATGGATAGTTTAACTATTCCTCAAGATCAGAATGTATATGTAGCATCCGTAACGGAGATGGAAAACACCATTATTAAGAATCAGCTTCAAGAAGCTTTTTATGGTGAGATGTCTATTCAAATTGGATATTGTAATGGTCCTAATTCAACCTTAAATGGTCTTGAGTATCATAAAAGCAGTGAAATCAATATCGCTATAACGGATATGGTTCTTTTATTAGGTAAGGTGCAAGAAGTTGAAAATAATGTTTTTCATTCAAATGATGTAATCGCTTTCTTTGTACCTAAGGGAACAGCAGTTGAGTTATATAGTACGACCTTACATTTTGCTCCTTGCAAAGTAAACAATGAGGGATTTAAAACAATCGTCATTTTACCTAAAGGAACAAATGATCCGTTATCAACTAATATTCAAAAAAGAACAAAAGAAGATGAGTTATTGTTTATGAAAAATAAATGGTTAATTGCTCATCCTGAAAGAGAGCAATTAATTAATAAAGGCGCACATCCCGGTATAAAAGGAGAAAATATTAAAGTTTATCAATAGAGCGCATGACTATTAGCCAAAAGACTAAGCTCTATTAATTGATGGGAGAGAGAAAAATGTCAGGTACCTTAAACGTAACTAAAGGGGTAAATGTGGAGATCTTACAAGATGGATTTGAAGTTGCTCTTAACGGCGTAGTTCTACTTCAGCACACAATACAAAAACCAATGCTATTTGTTGGTCATGGAGAAGAAACGATTGAAATGTATAGAGGTAACTTTGATATTAAAGATTATGTGACTGAACGTACAGCTCTTCGGTACGCACATGTTGAAGAAATGGAAGGGGCATATAAAATAGATCTCTCCAACTTAAAAAATGGAGATACTATGCTGTCTCTTATAGTTAAGGAAGAAGAGAATCGGCTAAAAGTAGAATATCAAAAAAATGATGCGAACATTAATCGTTTTTGGCTACGAGTAGCTGCAGATAAACAGGAGAAAGTCTATGGATGCGGAGAACAACTTTCTCATTTTAATATGAGAGGAAAAAACTTTCCTTTATGGACATCTGAGCCGGGTGTAGGAAGAAATAAACAAACATACGTAACATGGCAAGCTGATGTAGTTGATAAGGCTGGAGGAGATTACTATAATACCAACTTTCCTCAGCCTACATATGTATCTAGTAAAAAGTACTATTGTCATGTAGAAACAACGGCATACGCGGACTTTGATTTTCGGAATGAGGCGTTCCATGAACTGCAAGTTTGGGAAGTACCTAAATATATGCTGTTTGAAACGGCGGATACGTACCTTGAATTAGTTGAAAAAATTACAGGTTTATTTGGAAGACAGCCTGAATTACCAGAATGGGTATACAACGGTGTGGTTTTAGGCATTCAAGGTGGTACAGATGTTGTTGAACAAAAATTAGAAAAAGTTTTAGCAAAAGGTATGAAGGTATCTGGAGTATGGTGCCAAGATTGGCAGGGCAAACGTATTACTTCTTTCGGCAAACGTTTAATGTGGAATTGGAAATGGAACGAGAGTGAATACCCAGAGTTAGATAAAAAAATTGCAGAGTGGAAAGAAAATGATATTCGTTTTCTAGGTTACATTAATCCATATGTAGCCATTGAAGGTGATTTATATAAGGAAGCTGAAGATAAAGGATACTTAGCATTAAATACGGAAGGAAATACGTATTTAGTGGATTTTGGTGAATTTTATTGCGGAGTTGTTGATTTTACCAACGAAGAGGCTACTGAATGGTATAAACAAGTTATTAAAGAGAACATGATCGATTTTGGATTAGACGGATGGATGGCCGACTTTGGCGAATACTTGCCAACTGACGTTGTGCTCAAAAATAGAATCGACGCTAAGATTATGCACAATGCTTGGCCGACGATGTGGGCAAAAGTAAACTATGAAGCGGTATCAGAAGCAGGCAAACTTGGTGAGATTGTATACTTTATGCGTGCCGGATATACGGGCATACAAAAATACTGTACACTTCTTTGGGGCGGAGATCAAAGTGTAGATTGGTCGCTGGATGATGGTTTAGCTTCCGTTATTCCTGCAGCTTTATCATCAGGAATGATTGGCTGCGGCTTACACCATAGTGATATTGGAGGCTATACAAGCTTACATGGCAATAAACGTTCAAAAGAGCTGCTGATGAGGTGGGCAGAAATGGGAGCCTTCACGCCTATGATGAGAACACATGAAGGAAATCGTCCTGATGATTGTTTTCAGTTTGACGGTGATGAGGAAACATTAGAACATTTAGCAAGAATGTCTAATGTTTATGTAACGATGGCACCTTATATTAAATCACTTGTAGAAGAAAATGCTCGACGAGGAATTCCTGTTCAGCGACCTTTGTTTATGCACTATGAAGAAGATGAAAAAACATATGATATTCAATACCAATACTTATTTGGTGAAGATGTACTTGTTGCGCCGGTTCATCAAGAAAACCAAACAGAGTGGGAAGTATATTTACCAGAAGATCAGTGGGTCCATGTATGGAGTGGTGAAGAGTACACAGGAGGATCGGTTACTGTTCAGGCGCCATTAGGTTATCCACCTGTATTTTACCGTAAAAAATCTATTTGGAGTGAGTTGTTTTCTAAACTCAGTCACATCTAATTTAAAGGATTTACAATTTATATAGTTTTTTAGATAGCTGTCTTTTTACAAATTTATATAAAAGATGTAGTCAAACGGAAAATTAATGTTGATAAAGGTAATGATGTATTTTAAAATGGTTATAACAAATAGTTTTACGACAAGGGGAACTCTATATGCAAAATACGACAGTTTTATATGTGCCTATAGGTAGAAAAACATTTGATATTGAAGTAGCTGAGATTTATCGTCAAAAAAGTATGGAGTGGCTGAAAGGTAACTGCAGTACTGTGATTGCGCCGGAGCAAATTGTAACTTCAGTTGAAGAACTACAGGGATTTCTTGATTCAATTAAAGGGAATAAGATTGATACCGTTTTATATCAAAGCGTTACGTTTGCTGACGGTGAATTTATGGTTAAGATATTGGAGTATTTTAAACAGCCTGTAATTGTTTGGTCAGTACGTGAACCAAGTGTAGGTGGGCGTTTACGTTTAAACTCGCTAACAGGTGGAAATAGCACCAGTAATGTGCTGCGCAACCACCAGCATCCGTTTGCATTTGTATTTGGAAATCCAGATGAGAAAGCTTTACAGGAGCGTCTATTAAGACAAATTAATGTTATGCGCGTGTTAAAAGCATTGAACGAATTGAAAATTGGGGTAGTGGGAGATTATCCACCAGGATTCTTTTTTTCAGCAGCTAATGAGGAAGAATTAAAAAGCGCACTTGGAGTAACTCTTCATAAGATGGATTTACAAGAAGCGTTTAAAGAGTGTGTAAAGCTTCCAGAACAAGAATGGATAGGTGAAGTTGAGCGGGCAGAAAAGCAAGTGATTGGTCTAAATCGAAATGATGAAACCGTTACTAAATTTGCTCAATTTTCCACATATATTAAAAAGCACATTCAAAGTGAAGAATTAGATGCACTAGCTATGCGATGCTGGCCCGATTTCTTTAATGATTTAGGAGCTGCTCCGTGCTCAACTCTATCTCAGTTTACTGAGGATGGAATGGTAACATCCTGTGAGTCGGATATTCATGGATCAATCTCAATGTTTATCCTGCGTGAGTTAGCAGGCGGAAATGCACCTTACCTGGGAGATTTAGTTCACATAGACGAAGAAAAAAACTCAGTTGTTTTTTGGCACTGCGGTGCAGGAGCATATTCACTTGCCAATCCTTCTACTGGAGCAACAGCGGGGGTACATCCTAACAGAAAAATCGGTTTTGCGATGGATTTTGGATTAAAAGCAGGAGAAGTAACGATCTTCAGGGTAAGTCATACACCTGACGGGTATCGTCTTCTAGTGATGAAAGGAAATGCATTAGATGTAGAGCAGCCTTTTACAGGTACTTCTGTAGAAGTTGAGTTAGCGACAAATGCATCAGACACACTTTATGAACTTATGCATGCGGGGTATGAACCTCATTTTGCACTAGTTTATGGTGATGTGACAGAACATCTAATTGAACTAGGACGTATGCTTAATTTAGAAACAAAGGTCTATGTATAAGAAGATTGTACTTCTCTGCTACAGTAAAAGTTAGCCAATACTATATAATAATACCAAACGCTAACTTAAAAGGAGTTTGAGAACATGAAAGATACAATAGGTTCTAATAAAAATATCGCGCTTTATCTTCAAGTAAAAGATGTCTTAATCAAACGTATACAAGAGAAAATTTGGAAACCTAATACGTTAATTCCAACAGAACAAGAATTAATGCAAGAATTTGATGTAAGCCGTACTACATTAAGACAAGCTATTTCTATGTTAGTACAGGATGGACTGTTAGAAAAAAAACAGGGCAGGGGAACAATTGTAAAGCCTCAGCCTCTTATTGGCGGCAGCTTAGGCAAGCTCAAAGGACTAGCAGAAGAAGTAGCAGAAAAAGGACTAACGCCGAATTCAAAACTCATTCGGACTGATTTTAAAAAAGATTTGTATTATGAAACTTCCATGCTGGAGTTAGATGCTGGAGAAGAGGTTCTAGTCATTGAACGAATTCGTTTTGCGGATGAAGTACCTATTGCGATTGAACGTTCTTGCTGGCCTATGCATATTGGGAAAATACTAGTTGAACAAGATTTAAATCGTGCAAAATTTTATGAAGTGCTAGAAGAGAATGAAATCTTCTTAAAACGAGCTAAAGAGAAGGTATCTGCTATTAATGCAACCATTTATGAAGCAGATCTGTTAGGCATACGGGGCGGAGAAGCTTTACTTGAAATGACAAGAGTAAGTTACGGTTTTGATGATAAGCCACTTGAATTTACGGTAACAAAATATCGCAGTGACAAATATCATTATAATATTGAACTTACAAGATAAAATGCTAATACAATTGGGGATGTGGAGATAATGACGAGTTTAACTCAAGTCAAACAATATGGTTTATATGTAAATGGGGAATGGGCAACAACAGCAGAAAAAATGGAAGTCTTAAATAAATATACACAGCAGCCTGCAGCTGAAATCTCAGTAGCCACAAAAGACGATGTAAATAAAGCTGTGGCCAGCGCGAAAGATGCATTAAAAAACACTTTTTCACCATATGAACGCTACGAGGTATTAATGAAGGCAGCGGATTTACTATTAAGCCGTCAAGAAGAATTTGCTGAAATTTTGGCTACTGAAGTTGGAAAGTCTATTCGTGAATCTCGTGGAGAAGTCGAGCGTGCGGCTACAACTTTACAAATTTCAGCGGAAGAGGCAAAGCGTATTCATGGAGAAGGTGTACCTGTTGAATCGGCTCCAGGCTCGGAGAATCGCATGGCTTTTACAGTAAAAGTCCCGGTTGGAGTTGTTGCAGCTATCACACCGTTTAATGTACCTATCAATCTAGTTTGTCATAAACTCGGACCGGCACTTGCAGCTGGGAATAGTGTAGTATTAAAACCTGCTGAAGTCACTCCAATTTGTGCTCTCAAGCTCGCTGAATTAATGGAAGAAGCAGGTCTGCCAAAAGGGCGCCTTCAAGTATTGACTGGGGATGGAGCAGAAATTGGTGAATGGTTATTAGAAAACCAAGATGTTAATATGTTTACTTTTACAGGAAGCCCAAGAGTAGGAGAGCTCATTCGATCTAAGGCAGGTTTGCGTAAAGTTTCACTTGAACTAGGAAATAATTCGGCTACTATCGTACATAAAGATGCTGATTTAGAAAAAGCTGCATCTTTAATTTCTCAAAAAAGCTTTAATAATGCGGGACAAGTTTGTATTTCAGTTCAGCGAATTTATGTTCATACGAATATTTATACTGCATTTGTTAATAAGCTAAAAGAAAAAACAGAAAAGTTAGTAGTCGGTAATCCAATGGATGAGCAAACGGATATTGGACCTATGATTCGTCTCAAAGAAGCAGAGCGAGTGGAAGAATGGGTAAAAGAAGCGGTGGAAGAAGGGGCAAAAATTGAACTAGGAGGAAAGCGTGATGGTGCTTTCTATCTTCCTACAATTTTGACCAATGTAAATGACGATATGAAAGTTTGTCGTCAAGAAGTGTTCGGGCCAGTAGTAGCTATTGCTCAATATGATGAGATTGATGAAGTGATTTCAAAGGTAAATGATTCTGACTATGGGTTACAAGCAGGCCTTTTTACGAACGACTTACAGTTTGCTATGAAGGCAGCTCGCGAAATCGAGGTAGGCGGATTAATTGTAAATGATGCTTCAGCGTATCGTGTTGACCATATGCCATATGGCGGTGTGAAAAAGAGCGGTAACGGAAAAGAAGGGCCGAAGTATGCAATTGAAGAAATGACTGAAGAACGTATCATTGTTCTAAATTTATAATTTATCAGTTTAAATGAAAGACCTAGATTTTTAATTTTCTAGGTCTTTCATTTGGAAATTAACAAAGAAAAAATGACGAAGGTGAACAAACATGGAGTTCTTAACAATCCTTCTTCCTATTTTCGGGATTTTTGCACTTGGATTTATTGGACAAAAGAAAATAGGATTTGATACAAAAACAATTTCAACAATGGCACTTTATTTGATGTCTCCAGTTCTAGTGTTCAAAACATTTTACACAACCAAATTTAATATTGACTACTTATATCTTACGTTGTATACATTTGCACTTTGCTTTGCATTAATTGCTGTCGTCTATATTATTGCTTATTTCCAGAGATATTCTACTTCAGAAACCTGTGGAATGATATTAGCGTCCTCATTTATGAATAATGGAAACTACGGTACACCTGTCGTTTTATTGCTCTTTGGCGTTACAGGCTTAGACTCTGCCATTATTCTCATGGTCATACAGCAGCTGGTCATGTGTACAGTGGGAGTTTATTATGCCGCTAAAGGGAGTCCACAAGGAAACGGTATAAAATCAGCCGTTGACGCAGTGCGACGGATACCAATTGTATATGGGGGACTTTTGGGAGCTATATTTCAGTTTCTTCATATTCCATTAAGCAACTCTGTAAAAGAAGCGGTTGATTTAGTGGCCGGTGCAGCTATTCCTACCATCATGATCGTACTTGGAATGCAACTGGCTAAAATATCAATTAGAAATTTAGCCAAAGCAAAAGTTTCATGGTCATTAGCTATCAAGCTTGTGATCTCACCATTTATCGCTTATATACTAACACTTCTATTACCTGTTGATGAGATGGTTAAACAAATTATGATTATTATGGCTGCTATGCCCACAGCTGCCAATACAACTATGTACGCGCTCCAATTTAATACAGAGCCGGAGTTTGTATCAAGTGCAACGTTAATTAGCACCTCCCTAAGCCTTGCTACATTACCTATCATTTTTCTAATTGTTTTATAAAATGAAACAGAAAAACGTTCTAATATATGTTGAAAAATAATTTTATTATATGACTTTAAAAGGAGTAGTCAATGTGAATTCTCCTCATAACTCAGTTTTAAAAAGATATTTAAAATTTATTTTCTATTTTAGTTTTGTGTTCTTCTTATACTTCTACTTCACATACAGTTTTCAACACTACCTGACTAAATATTTGTTTCTTAACTGTTTACTGACAGGGATCTCTTTTTTAATTCGAAATTCAAGGGGTTATACGGAAAAACTGTAAAAGCATCTGTAAAGGAAAAAACTTATTAAAAGGACTTATGGATTCTTTTAATAAGTTTTTTTGGGTCTTAGTATTATCCCTGAATATATCTATACATTTGAAAATATTTTAAAAAATAGTTGAAATGCCCGGTACTAAGTATTACAATCTACATATACTAAGTATTACTTAATAGCTTAATTTTTAAAAGTATTAAGTAAAAATTGGCTTGGTACTAAGTAATACAGAATATAAGTCAAACGATATAGAGGAGGTTCTGAAGATCGAAAATTTAACTGAAATGCTGAAAGGTTCGCTAGAAGGCTGTGTGTTAGAAATTATCAGCCGTCATGAAACCTATGGCTATGAAATTACACGCCGTCTGAACGAGCTTGGATTTATCGAGGTCGTGGAAGGAACGGTCTACACTATTCTCGTACGATTAGAAAAGAAAAAACTTGTGAATATAGAAAAAAAACCATCAGATATGGGCCCACCCCGCAAATTTTATTCGCTTAATGAGGCGGGCTACAAGGAGCTTGAGCTGTTTTGGAAGAGATGGGATTTTGTATCATCAAAAATCAACGTCTTGAAGTCAAACTAGCTTCATAAGATAGACCGTCGGATAGTTTTAAAGCATCTTATGAAGTTTTATAAAAAGGAGGAAAAATGACATGCTGGAAATATTCAAAAAAATGATTGGTGATAAAAAAGAGTATAAAATGATGATGGCACGGGTTGAAGCCTTGCCAGAGGACTATCAGTTTGTATTTAAAAAAATTCAAAACTACATGTGGAATTTCTCATCGGGCAACGGAATGGATATGCTACACATGCAGTATGAATTAATTGATTTATTCGAAGCAGGTGCTGCAGAAGGTAGACAGGTGCTCGAAATTACTGGAGACGATGTGGCTTCCTTTGCTGACGAATTAGTGGCAAATGCTAAAACTTATATGGTTAAGTATCGTGAAGATTTGAATCAGAGTATTAAGGAACGATTAGGAAAAAATAAATTTAATCAATAACATCGACTGAATAGCTAGTTGCAAGTATAGATTTTTGCTTTTGCTATTCAGTCATTTTTTAAACTCAGTACTAAGTAATACAGAATATAAGTCAGACTGAATAGTAAGGTATTAAAAATTTAGCTCTACGAGACGCTCAGCTTAGCTAAATCATGACAGTTCTAGCAAGCCAGCTTGTGGAGCTTTTAAAAGGAGGAAAAACGTATGAGAAATACAGTGATTTTTGTAAAAGAGTTAAAAAAGGCCTTTAAAGACAAAGAAGTATTAAAAGGGGTGAACGTTGAGGTGCAGCGCGGTGAAATTTTTGCACTGCTGGGCTCAAATGGAGCAGGGAAGACGACGACAGTTAACATTCTTTCAACACTGATGAAGGCTGATAGCGGCGAAGTAAGTATTTGCGGATTTGACGTCCAACGTCAACCGGCTGATGTCCGCCAGAACATCAGCCTAACGGGGCAGTTCGCAGCTTTAGACGGCATGCTCACTGGGAAGGAAAACCTGATAATGATTGCCAAATTGCGAGGGGTATCTAATCCTAATGAAGTAGCTGACAATCTCCTTGCAAGATTCAGCTTGACCGATGCAGCCAATCGCCGGGCGGATCAATATTCCGGTGGAATGAAGCGCCGTCTTGATATAGCTATGAGTCTGATTGGCGCCCCAGCCGTTATTTTTCTCGACGAACCGACGACCGGACTTGATCCGGAAGCCCGGATTGAAGTCTGGAACACCGTCAAAGAGCTTGCTGGCGGTGGTACGACCATCTTGCTCACGACTCAGTATCTGGAGGAAGCTGAACAACTGGCAGATCGGATAGCCATCCTACATGGCGGAAAAATCATCAAAACCGGTACCCTTACCGAACTTAAAGAGATGTTCCCCCCAGCAAAAGTGGAATACATTGAAAAACAGCCAACATTGGAGGAAATCTTCCTCGCGATCATCGGCAAAAAGGAGGAAATGTAAATGAAAAACAAAACAGGTGTATTACTAGGACGTTTGATGCGCACTATTATGCGCAGCCCGGATACAATTATTACGGTGGCGATTACGCCGATTATGATGATGCTACTGTTTGTCTACGTATTTGGGGGTGCCATAAATACAGGAACAGCCAACTATGTCAATTATTTATTACCAGGAATCTTGCTGATGGCTATCGCATCCGGCGTCGCTTACACTTCCGTGCGGCTATTTAATGATGTAAAAAGTGGACTGATGGCCCGTTTTATTACTATGCCTATTAAACGGTCTTCGGTATTATGGGCTCACGTGTTGACATCTTTTGTTTCCAATGCGCTTACTATCGTAATAGTTATCCTCATCGCGCTCTTGATGGGTTTCCGCTCCAGCGCTGATATCCTAGATTGGTTCGCGGTAGCCGGGATACTCGGGCTGTTTACGCTAGCCCTGACATGGTTGGCCATTATTCCAGGACTGACAGCGAAATCTATGGAAGGAGCCACAGGCTACTCGTACCCACTAATCTTCCTACCTTTTATTAGTTCCGCCTTTGTTCCCACTGAAACGATGCCTAAAGCTGTTCGTGCATTCGCTGAAAACCAGCCCGTGACTTCAATCGTGAATACAATTCGTGCACTCTTGTATGAAGGATCAGTTGGCAACGATATCTGGAGTGCCCTTGCCTGGTGCCTAGGTATCATGGTCATCGCTTACTTTTTCGCTAGTAAAGAATTCAAACGCAAATTAGGGTGAATTTTATAAACTGAGCAAGCTATCCAAGGTATATGGAATCATCGAAATTTTAATGTAAAGTATTGATAGCATAAAACAGGGGTTACTTCTAGTTATCGTAATGTGAATTATCGGTAGAAATAAAGAAGACCTTGAACAAGGTCTTCTTTTACTCATCATCTTCCCATTCATTTTGTTGTTTTTTTCTTAACCGGTACACATAGTTCATGGGTATAAGGCCACCTACAAAAATAATGCCTCCAAATAATACTCCATCACTCCAATTAAATCCTGAAGTCACAGATGTTAAATAGGAAGTAATTGAACCGATTACTTACAGGACGAATAAACTCAGCAAAAAAGATCGAAAAGGTCTATTTATTTCTTTTTCGTGTTCAACGATAATACATACAGATAAATAGCTGTATATAACTCTAGATAGCATGA
>Ga0157374_10001759_pt1 | contig 18214 bp, 15 predicted proteins | sample M25metaG_FD_115308 | JGI IMG/M metagenome (GOLD analysis project Ga0157374, IMG submission 115308) | Miscanthus rhizosphere microbial communities from Kellogg Biological Station, Michigan, USA - M2-5 metaG | ecosystem: Host-associated > Plants > Roots > Rhizosphere > Soil | place: USA: Michigan...
CCTGCGATCAGACACCCTCTGATCCGCGTTGGAATGCTTTGGCGGGTCTGGCTGACAAGCTCGAGGTTAAGCACTAGAAAACAAGTTTCTGCTCCGTCTCCCGCGCACGTGCCGGGCACGGAGGAACGAAAGGGATACTGCAATGCCTAATCCAAAACGGCGTCACTCCAAACAGCGGACTGCCAAGCGCCGCAGCCATGACTTCCTCACTCCCACCGGACTCTCCGAGTGCCCGAACTGCCACGAGCGCAAGCTGCCGCACCGCGCATGCCGCAAGTGCGGGACCTACAAAGGTCGCGATGTTCTCGCGGTCAAGGAAGCCAGCTAGTCAAGTTCCACACAATTTCAACCCTGTTATCGTTGCTTGATGCCGATTGACATCGTCGTTGATGCGATGGGTTCCGACAAGGCCCCCGAGCCAGAGGTTCGCGGGGCCATTCTGGCTGCGCGCCATTACGGCGTGCGGGTCCATCTTGCTGGGCCCGAAGATATTCTGCGTCCCATCGTTCGGCAGCACCTGCGGCACCAGCAGCACCTGCCAGTTTTTATCACTCCGGCATCGGAGTGGATCACGATGGACGATAAGGCCGCCCAAGCTGTCCGGGCCAAGCGAGATTCCACGATGCGGGTCGGCCTGAAGATGGTCCGCGAAGGTCTTGCGTCGCACCCTACACAGAAACACGGCCCCGGAAAAGCTGCCGGCTTTTTTACTGCCGGAAACACGGGAGCCGCTATGGCGACAGCCAAGATGGTTCTGGGGATGCTTTCCGGCGTCGATCGTCCAGCGCTCGCCACCATTCTTCCCACCGCCCGGGGTGTACCTTCACTCCTTCTGGACGTGGGAGCCAACGTCGACTCGGACCCTGACAATCTTGTCCAGTTCGCAGTGATGGGCCATATGTACGCTCAGAACGTCCTTAAGATCTCGAGTCCTCGAGTCGGCCTGCTCTCGATCGGCGAAGAAGATTCAAAGGGAAATGCACTCACACGAGACACGTTACCTCTCTTGCGAGAACTCAAGGGCATCAACTTCATTGGCAATGTGGAAGGTCGCGATCTACTGAACGGTCACGCTGACGTTGCGGTGTGCGATGGATTTGTAGGCAATGTCGCCCTGAAGAGCATTGAAGGAGCCGCGAAGCTCTTTACGTCCTCACTTCGTGAGGCGCTGAAATCGACTGTCACCTCGCAGGTTGGCGCGCTTCTTTCACGGCGCGCGTTCGATGACTTCAAGAAGCGGCTTGACTATTCGGAGTACGGCGGAGCACCGCTCCTGGGTGTGCGCGGAGTCTGCATCGTGGGCCATGGGTCGTCGAACGAGAAGGCCATCATGAACGGCATCCGCGTTGCGGCGGAGTTCGCTCATGCAGAGGTCAACTCAGGTATCGAATCGGCCCTTAGCGACTCCGGACCAGCCGACTAGCAGCGCCGCTCAAGACGGATGCGTTAGGCTGAAGAGCAGCACTCCCAGCACAGCAAGACTGATCGCCGTATAAAGCCAATCGCGCTCCAGCAGAAACGCCATGACAGCAAATACAACTCGTGCGACTGGGGTGGCGATGAGGAAAAGTATCCCAACCTGAATGATGGCTGCGGCGTCGCCGTGCGAGATGCCAGAGAGCAGTTGCTGACGATGCTCAATGCTGAGAGGATGAGGGACGAAATTGCGGTAATTTGCAGGCTGGCGGGCATGGTCCAGGAGAAAAAAGAAGACACCGGCTAGCACAAGCGTTGAGGCCATTACGACGCCGAAGCGAAGCAGCATGCCCATGGTGAGCTCCATGCGCTTGTCGTCGATTTCGAGTCGCATCAGAGCCTCCCGAGCCAGCCGTTGACGATCATCTCAACGCCAAGGACGAGGATAACCACGATAAAGATATAACGCAGGATGGCGACCGGAGAGCGCGCGAGCAAACGCGCACCGGTCAACGATCCTGCAAGTACACCGAGCATGACAGGAGCAGCGAGGCCGGGATCGATATATCCGCGGCTGAGATAGATTCCAGCGCTGGCGGCGGCAGTAACACCGATCATGAAGTTGCTGATCGTGGTTGAGACCTTGAAGGGAATCTTCATAATCTGGTCCATGGCGAGCACCTTGACCGCTCCGGAACCAATGCCGAGCATGCCCGAGAGAATTCCTGCGCCGAACATGGTAGAGAAGCCTTGCGGAATATTGGCGACCTTGTAGGAAATGAGCTGGCCCCCGGGTCCGGGATAGTTCCCGGAAAGACGAAGGCGATCGGAGAGAGGATCGGCGATGATCGTCATTTCATCGCGCCGTCCGCGGCTCTTCCAGGAAAGCCAGGAAGAATAAATTAGGACGATCCCGAAGAGTACCGCCAGTGCTCGCGTGGGAACGCGAGCGGCAAAGAATGCTCCTACGATAGCGCCGATGGTGGTAGCAACCTCAAGAAACATACCGATGCGGACGCTGGAGTATCCTTCGCGAACGTATGCCGCCGCAGCGCCGGAGGAGGTAGCAATGACTGAGATCAACGAGGCTCCAATGGCGTATCGAAGATCGACGTGGAAAGCGAGTGTCAGCAACGGAACCAGCACCACTCCACCTCCCAGCCCTGTTAGCGCTCCGAGAAGTCCAGCAACTGCAGAACCAGCAAAGACCAACAGTGTGAATACGAGCACCGTCATTGCAAACTCATTCTAGATGCCAGGTGGCGCGGGTCTACAGAAGGAATGGTTTGCTTCCATCCCTCCGCCCCATGCATCCTAACCACATCATGGCCGAATCCTGGAAGGCAGAGGATATTCCGCTTCAGGCTGGCAGGCGCTTTGTTATTACCGGCGCAAACAGCGGTATTGGCTACCATGCGGCACTGAAGCTGGCGCGTAAGGACGCAGACCTGGTACTCGCGTGCCGTGACCGCAGTAGAGGCGAAGCTGCGCTGGCGCGACTGCGCGAAGAGGCACCTGGAGTACGCGCCGAACTGGCTGTACTCGATCTCGCTTCGCTGACGTCCGTCCGAAACTTCGCCGCTGAAGAGCTCGCCCGCGATCGCCCGCTGCACGTGCTGATCAATAATGCAGGCGTTATGGCGGTGCCGCGCCGAACAGAGACGGCGGACGGCTTCGAGATGCAGTTCGGCACCAATGTACTGGGGCATTTCGCTCTTACCGGACTGCTAATGCCTGCGCTGGAGCGAACAGCCGCGATTTCTCCTGAGCATCCTCGCGTGGTCACGATCGCATCGATTGCCCACAAGCGAGCCCATCTGAATCTCGGGGATCTGCAGTCGCTTAAAGCTTATTTCCCGATGGGAGCGTATCAGCAGTCGAAGCTCGCAAATCTGATGCTCGCCTTTGAACTCAGTCGGCGACTGCGAGCGGCGTCCTCTCCCGTGGTCAGTATCGCCGCTCACCCCGGCGTCGCTGCTACAGCTCTCTTTAAAAGGGGGGGCGGATCGATTACAGCGAAGGCACTCAACTCAATGATCAGCCATACGATAGGTATATTTCTCAACACCGATGCGGAGGGCGCTCTACCGACACTCTACGCGGCTACTTCGCCTGAGGCCGAGGACGGCGGATACTACGGACCACAGGGTTTCCAGGAGATGCGCGGGGATACGGTAGGTCGCGCCATGGTTGCGACACAAGCTCGAGGCGAGGCAGCGGCCCGACTTCTGTGGGAGATTTGTGAGGATCTCACGGGAGTGAGATATATTACGAAGCCAGCCTGTTAGCTCTCAGACCGGAAAATAAAGCACCTCAATCAGTTGGATGAGAGAAACGTTCATGAAACAAACTTTTTATAAGAACCGCGCTATCGCGTAATGTTTCGACTTCGTCTTGTAAGGGAATCATGAAAATCTCTTATCGCGGCAACTCTTGTAGATTGGGCTGGTAGCGCGCCGTTAGGGAGCGGATGTAAAGTGTCCATGTCGACGTTTTGTGCGTTCGTTCTGTTCATTCGATCAAACCCGTTAGTTAGATTTTCGAAAGGCAATCGCTATGGCAGACATTCCTAACCCCAAGTTTTCTCGTCGAGGTTTTCTAAAGGGCGCCGGTGTAACTGCGGCGACTACCGTCATCGAGTCTGCCAATGCGCTAGCACGCGAGACAAAAAGCGCTTTGGAGCATCAACAGGCAGTGGGGCCTGATGCTTTTCCCATCAAGCTGAGTGTCAATGGGCAAGAGCACTCTGTGACTATTGAACCTCGATATACGCTGGCCGAGACACTTCGCGACAATTTGAATCTGACCGGCACCAAGGTGGTGTGCGACCGCGGCTCCTGTTCGGCGTGCACGGTGTGGATTGATAACATTCCGAAACTTGCGTGCATGACCCTGGCTATCGATACCGTGGGGCACAAGATCACGACCATCGAAGGCCTGTCCCATGGAGACACGATGCACAAGGTGCAGGCGGCTTTCGTGAAGCACGATGCCATGCAGTGTGGATTTTGCACCCCCGGAATGGTCATGAGTTGCGCCGCCCTGCTGGAGCGAAATCCCAACCCTTCCCTAGCCGATGTCAAACACGCGGTGAGCGGTAACCTGTGCCGCTGCGGGACGTATCCGAAGATATTCAAGGCAACACTGGATGTCGCACAACAGCGCAACAAGACTGCTGGGCTGGTCTCGCTGGCGGGCGGAAGGGAGGCATAGGAATGGCACTCGATTCGCTAATACCTGTGAACGATGGCGAGCAGTCTCCTGGAAGTCCCGCAAAGCCGGAGCCTGCAACGCGCACGGAAAATCTGATCTGGGGAATTCCGCAGGATGGTCTTCAACGAAAGGAGCGGAAGGTTCCAGTGGATGAGCCGCCGCCACTTCCCCCAAACTCGGAACTTGCCTACATCGGCAAGCCGACGCCTCGCTACGACGGACCGGCCAAAGTGATGGGCAAGGGAAAATACACCGCAGATATTCACCTGCCGGGCATGTTGTACGCGAGCATGGTGGACGCGACGGTTGCCCACGGCCGCATCGTCTCGATCGACACAAGCGCTGCGGAGAGATTGCCAGGAGTGCGCGCGGTACACGTGATTGAACACTTATACGGAGTTGCCGAACTTCGCGATCCCAGCCAAGAAACCCCCTCGCGCTATCCGGTTGTTCGCTATGCAGGACAGCCCATCGCGGGGGTTGCGGCGGTCTCACAGCAGATTGCAAACGATGCCGCGAAATTGGTGAAGGTTCAGTACGACACGATGGCTTTTGTTGTCGACCGTTCCGATGCGCGCGCAGAAGATGCTCCAGTGGTCTTTCCCGGGCCGGCAGATGCTGCGGGAAGTGCCGGTGGAGGGGGCGGGCCCAAAAATGTTCCGCAGAAAGGCAACGTGCACGGGCCGCAGCGAAAGACTGTGGGTGATGTACAGAAGGGATTTGCCGAAGCCGATGTGGTTGTAGAAGGCGAATACTTCACTCAAGTTCAGACGCACTCCGCTCTGGAGACACATGGATTTGTCGTTGACTGGAAGCCGGATGAGGTGACGGTGTACGCCTCAACTCAGGGCACCTCCAGCGTTCGTGATGAATTTTCCGAGGTGTTCAAGCTTCCTAAAAGCAAGGTGCGAGTGATCACCGAATACATGGGCGGCGGCTTCGGAGCGAAGTTCGGAGCGGGCAATGAAGGCGTGGTCGCGGCAAATCTTTCGCGCAAGGCGAATGCGCCGGTGAAGCTGATGCTTGACCGACGGCAGGAGCACATGGTGGCGAACCGGCCGGACTCACACCAGACACTGAAGATCGGAGCGAAGTCCGACGGGACGCTAACGGCGATCCAACTGACCAGCTATGGTACAGCAGGAGTAGGAACAGGGGCGGGAACAGCCGGTCCGGCTGCGAATTTATATAGGTGCCCGAACCTTCTTACCGAGGAATATGACGTCTTCATCAACGCCGGGCCTGGCGCAGCGTTTCGCGCACCTGGCCATCCACAGGGTTGCTTCGCGTTCGAGCAGGCTATCGATGAGTTGGCGGTAAAACTCAACATAGACCCACTCGCTCTTCGCGAAAAGATTGACGAGAGTCCGGCGCGAAGGGCCGAGAGGCGTCTGATCCTTGAGCGAACGAACTGGAAGAACCGGAGACCTGCCGGAGCTGACACGGGGCCAATCAAGCGTGGCATGGGAATTGCACAGTCGGTCTGGTATCGCTTCGTCAATATGAACTCATCCTGCGAGGTGAGGGTCTCTCGCGATGGCTCCGTGGAACTGATGTCGGCGGTTCAGGACCTGGGGACGGGAACCAAGACGATGCTCGCGATCGTTGTCGCCGAGGAGTTCGGCATTCCCCCCTCCGACGTCGTGATCCGCATTGGAGATACACGCTTCCCGATCGGGCCAGATTCGGGCGGTAGCGTAACGACTGGATCGATCTCCCCATCGGCACGTAACGCGGCGTATCAGGCAAAGCAGCAGTTCTTTGCGGCAATTGCTCCGCAGTTTGGAACTACACCTGACAATCTGGCTTTGCGAGACGGGCGCCTAATACTGAAAAACGACGCATCGCGTTCCTACACCTTGAAGCAAGCCGCAGCAAAGCTTCCCACGGCGGAGATTTCGGCTAAAGCAACGCGTGCGCCTGAGTATGCGAAGGAGCGCCTTACTTACGGCGGCGTGGACTACGTCGAGCTCGCTGTGGACACCGAAACCGGAAGAGTTCACGTCGAGAAGGTCTTCGGTGCGCATGATTGCGGCCGTCCCATCAATCCCCTTGGAGTGATCAGTCAGATCAACGGCGGCATCCTCCAGGGCATCTCTTATGCTTTGTTTGAGCAAAGAATCATGGATCGCAGTGGCGGCTATATGTTGAATGCGAATCTTGAGAACTACAAGATTCTCGGGGCTCGCGAGGTGCCGGAGATTGAGGTCGAACTGGTGGAGAATTACATCGCCCAGAGCTCAACCGACGCAGCGGGAATCGGCGAATCGGCGGGCATTATCACGCTCGCTGCAGCCATCGGCAATGCGTTCTATAACGCAACAGGAGTTCGCATGCGAAAGATTCCCATGACCCCAGCCAATGTGCTCACCGCGCTTGGGAAGGTGCAGGAGGTGCAGGCATGAACAAGTTCACGTTCGTCGATTGCACAACAGTCGATCAGGCCATGGGCCAGTTCAGCGATGGAGCCAGCTTCAAAGCGGGCGGGATCGATCTGCTTGACCTGATGAAGGACGACATCGTGTCGCCCCCGAAGCTCGTCAATCTCCTCAACATTCGCTCGCTGCATGGCATCACTGCCGGGAAGGATGGTCTGCATCTGGGTCCACTCTCCACACTTAGCGAGATCGCGTCGCATCCCGAGATCCAGAAGAACTATACCGCGATTTCGGATGCTGCGGGCCATGCGGCGACTCCGCAGGTACGCAATATGGCGACACTCGGCGGAAATCTGATGCAACGGCCTCGGTGCTGGTACTTCCGTTCCAGCGACTTCGATTGCAAGAAGAAGGGCGATACCAGCGACGCCTGCCACGCGCACGCGGGCGAGAATCAGTACCACGCCATCATGAACAACAGCACCTGTGCGATGGTGCATCCCTCTTCAACAGCCGTGCCATTGCTCGCAATGAATGCCCAGGTAGAGCTTACGTCGAAACAAGGTAAGCGGACGGTTGCGATGAGCGACTTCTACATCCCGCCGGAGAAGAGTCTGGCCAATGAGACGGTCTTAAAGCCGGGAGAGTTGATTACTGCGGTCTTCGTGCCCGCGCCAGCAAGCGGCACACGCTCCGCGTATCAGAAGTACGGCGAGAAGGAAAGCTTCGACTGGCCAATCGCGGATGCCGGCGTCGTTCTCATTATGGACGGCAATACGTGCCGGAAGGCTACGGTTGCGCTTGGTGTGGCCGCACCGACTCCGATCCGCTCTGCAGCGGCAGAGAACCTGCTTGCGGGTAAGACTATTGACGAAGCTACAGCGCGTGCGGCGGCCAAGGCCGCAATGCAAGGCGCCACGCCGTTGTCACAAAACAGTTATAAGATGCAGCTCTTTCAGACTGCGATTTATCGCACGATATTGCTGGCTGCAGGACAGATGGACCGAGACCAAAGCGCCGTCGGTTAGGAGATCCGATATGACGACATCCCTTGTACAGCTTCAGTGCGCTTCACTCCGCAGCAAGTCTTCCTATGCCGCGTTCGGTGAGTTTCATGAGGATCATGCTGAATTGATGGGAGCAACCGCGACATACTGGTGCCTAAAGACCATGAGTAAGGCTGGGCCGGACGATCACTTCGTCCATGGCTCGGTATGTCAGCGGGGACGGTCCTGTTGGGAGGCGCGCGAGTCTTAATCGTCATACGACCAAGTCGCGTCAGTGGCTGATCTGATGGAAGCAGCGTAACAGGTTGCCACCCCAGAACTTTCGAATGCGTTCCTCCGAGTAACCGCGCCTTAGCATAGCGTCGGTGATCATTGGCAGATCACGGACATCGCGCATGCCGCGGGCTAACGTGGGCCCACCATCGAAGTCAGTTCCCAAAGCGACATGGTCTTCTCCTACCATCTGAATTGCTCTGTCGACCACGCCCACCCAGTCATCGACCGCCATCATGACAGAATCCGGCACGCGAGCACCACGCATTGGGAACTGTGACGCCATCAGCTGGTCGACCTCGTAGATCGTCTTTCCCTTGACCTTGTCGGGGATGCTGGTGGTGTCGAAGAATGTCTTGCCCCGTTGTGCCGTCAGCCACTCGTATTCTTTGGGGTAGGCAAATTCGCTGCCTATCTGAAAGCCGATGACGCCTCCCTTTGCCGCCAGTTTCTTCAGAAGTGCATCAGGCATGTTCCGGGGAATATTGTTCACGCTGCGCAGGCCGTGATGCGTTGCGATAACGGGGACGTCGCTGAGGTCGATGACCTGAGAGATGGTCTCATCTGAGGAATGAGAGATGTTGATCACCATACCCAGCCGATTCATCTCACGAATCAGATCGCGCCCGTGGTCCGTCAGGCCGTTCCACTTCGCGGTAGAGCAGCACGAGTCCAAGTAGTTCTGATTCCAGTTGTGCGCGGAGAGCTGGGCCGAGCGCAAACCCATTCCATGCAAGTCCCGCAGAATTCCGAGATCGCCATCCAAGTCGTAGCTGCCTTCAATGTCCAGCACCGCAGCCATCTTGCCGTTTGCGCGTATTCGTTCAACGTCGCTCGCGTTCATGGCTAACTCGACTAAATTCCGGTTTTCCTGGAGTTGGCGGAGTGCGTGATCGATGCGGCGCAGCGTCTGCCTGGTTTCGAATCTGCCGGGGTAGTAATCCTCGGGGATGTAGATGGATAGGAAGAAGGCGCCTTCTCCACCCTCACGTGCGCGAGGAAGATCCCACTGTCCGTCGGGATAACGGGTTCCCATGCTGCCGCCGTTGTAGAACTCCCGGTCGAGGGCGTGGACGTGGCCGTCAAAGATGAAGGCGCGCCGATGGATCTCCAACGCTCGTGGTGAAATGTGTGGGGCGGCTTGTTCGACTGACCCCTGCGAGGCGTCCATAGTCCAGGGAAAGGGTTCTGGTACCCCGGCCAGCGCGGAGTATCCGAGGAATCGGCGGCGAGTCAGCAAAGAACGTCTCCCATTTTGAAGTGAAATCTCATAGAGGGATGCTTCATAGGCAAGAACTGCGGGGAAGTATATCGCAGCAGACTAGACTCTCTCCTAAGCAGGCAAGACATTTGGCCTATAGGAAAAGCGATTTCGATAGGTAAGATTCGACCATCGCAGATCGCCGTGAAATTACGATCGTGAAGGAATCCCATGGCTCCCAACGGAACACCCGCCAAACGTCCGCGGCTTGCGGGCGTCGTTACTTCGTATAAGAAGTTGCTTCATCCCCAGCAAGTGATCGATCGCTTCCTGGATGGGTATGGCTGGCATGGTACCTATCACCGGCCTGCGATGGACATGGTTTCGCTCTATGTGGATCAGCATGGCGAAGGAGATCTGTTCAAGGAACGGGCGGACCGTCATCCCGGAATGAAGCTCTGCTCGAGCATCGAGGAAGCCCTAACGCTTGGTACGGGGAAGCTAGCCGTCGATGGAGTCGTCGTCGTAGCCGAGCACGGTGTCTACCCACTGAGCCCCAACGGCATCATGATGCGGCCCCACTACGAGTTCTTCGAGCAGATCACCAAGGTCTTTCGCGCCAGCGGTCGCTCAGTTCCCTACTTCAACGACAAAGAGCTCTCCTGGAACTGGGACTGGTCAAAAAAAATGGTGGACGTCTCGCACGAGTTGAATTTTCCGTTGCAAGGTGGATCGAGTCTCGCCGTCACATGGAGAGTTCCCTCGGTCGAGTTCCCGCTCGGTGCGGTGACGAAGGAGGCCGTCTCCGTTGGATACGGAGGCATGACCAGCTACGACTTTCACGGCCTGGAGACGATCCAGTGCATGGTTGAGAGGCGTAAAGGAGGTGAGAGCGGTGTGGAGTGGATTGAGACGTACCAGGGCGATCGATTCTGGAAAGCTCACCAGGATGGGGTCTGGTCGCAGGCGTTGGTGAAGTCCGCGCTGAGCCGAAGCGCTACCCTGCGGCCCGGCGATCCTACTTTTACTAATATTTTCCCGACGATTGAACAAATGAAAGCGATGGTGCCGGAACCCCTCGCCTATCACTACAAGCATCGCGATGGTTTGATAAGCACAATGATCCTGATGAACGGGATGGTGCGCGACTTTACCTTCGCTGCGACGATAGAAGGCCAGGCGAAGCCCTTTTCAACACAGATGTACTTGCCGATGCCGGACGGCCGAACGACGCTGGCGAGCTTCTTCAGTCCTTTGGTCCATAACGCTGAAGAGATGTTCCTGACGGGCAAGTCGCAATATCCGATTGAGCGAACATTGCTGACGAGTGGTCTACTGATCGAAGGCGTCGACTGTGCGAGGAAGGGGCTCCAGCGCCTTGAAACGCCGAACCTTGCCGCCGTGACCTACCAGCCCAACCCAAAGTCCACTTTCTGGAGGAGCTAATGCTCACACGTCGCCGTTTCGTTGGCTATTCCGCGCTTTCCTCCTCCATGTTGGCATATCCGTCGTTGCTGCATTCTGCTTTTGGACAAACGTCATCCGCACAGCGGCCGATCCGTCTGGCCATCCTCGGCAGCACCTATCGTCGGGGTTCAGATATGCAGACGATTGCCGACCGCTTCCTCACCGGTTTTCCTTATGAAGGTGGCTGGCACATGCCGAACGTGAAGGTGGCCTCCGTATATGTCGACGAGCGCATTCGCAAGGCCAGTGCAGCGTCAAACGAGTTTGAGCTTGCCGTCACGGGCAGGGCAAGACGCAGGCAGCAAGGGCCTCCGGCACAAGGACCAGCCGCACCCGCTGATCCTAAGCGCGCTCCCGATGAGCGCTGGGAGCCAATAGCACCTTCTTCGGAAGAGCAAGGGCTAACCAATGACCTTAGCCCAGAGCGGGCGCGGCAGTTTGCCTTCCGGCTATGCCATAACATTCCCGAAGCACTGCGTTGTGGCGGCGATAGGATTGCCGTCGACGCGGTTCTCACTATTGTTGAACAGTGCAATGACTTCCCCTATGCCACGAACGACAAGGCGCAGGTCTTGCTGCCGCAGTACGACTTCTTTGAGCAGTGCGCGCAGGTCTTCGAGACGGAGAAGCACTCGGTTCCCTACTTCAACCACAAGCAGCTTTCCTTCAGCTTCTCCGAGGCCGAGGCCATGGTAAAAGCCGCCGAGCGTTTGAAGTTCCCACTCATGGCCGGATCGTCTATGCCGGTCACGTGGCGCCTGCCAGACGTGGACGTTCCGCTCGGTGCCCGCGTGCAGGAAGCGGTAATGGTTGGAGTTGGAGGATTGGGCACCATGGATTTTGACGCGCTCGAGGCCTTGCAGTGCATGCTCGAACGTCGCAAGGGAGGCGAAACCGGTGTAAAGTCGGTTCAGTTCCTCCAAGGTGATGATGTCTGGGCAGCAGGGCAGGCGGGGCGCTGGTCTAAAGAGTTGCTGAGTTCGGCGCTCTCACGCAGTGATACACCGATGGGGCTAACGATGCTGGATGGACGCAATCAAGATCTGGTCGGAGATGGCGTCCTTCCGCAATTGGTCAAGGACCCCGCTGCTTACTGCATTGAATACACCGACGGAACAAAGGGCACTCTGCTGATGCTCAATGGGGCTATCCATGACTTCAATATCTCTGCGAGACTCGCGGGGCAGGAGATGGTCTCGACACAGTTCTTCATGCCTCCCACTCCGAACGAGACATATTCAGCATGCCTGGCTGCAAAGATAGAGCAGTTGTACGAGGAACGAAAGGCACCGTATCCAGTTCAACGCACTCTATTGACCACGGGACTCCTAGAGGCTTTTCTGTATTCACGACACCGGCTGAATCAAAGATTGGAGACGCCCCACTTGGCCGTAAATTATCAGCCGCCAACCGAATCACAATACGCTCGTAGATGAGCCGGCAGCCGTCTGGACGTCACTTCATTAAGAGACTATACATTACTCAATTTCCGCATTTGCGGTAAGACCAACTACTTGCGGCGGGGATTAGAATGCTCCTGTCTTTGCTGGAATAGAAGCGCGGCAATTCACCCAGGAAGCGTCAGGAATGGTCGATCCGAAAACGGTACTGCGAGATCTAGATGAACTGCGTACGCTGACGGCCGACGATAACGGCGCCCAGAGACTTGCTTGGTCGCCGATTTGGCTACAAGCCCGGGCTTGGTTCGAAGAAAAGATCAAAGTTCTTCCCATTGAACATCACTACGATGCGGCCGGAAATCATTGGATTACTTTGGCTGGGGAGTCAAAGAGGTCTCTGGTGATCGGGAGCCATCTTGATTCGGTGCCGAACGGAGGCTGGTTAGACGGTTGTCTTGGCGTTCTGGCGGGCCTTGAAGTTCTCCGCGATTTGTCGAAGAGACACAACGGGAGGCCACCGTGTACGGTACGGTTGGTCGACTGGGCAGATGAGGAAGGTGCGCGATTTGGACGCAGCCTCTTCGGATCATCGGCGTTCGCGGGCACTCACACTATTGAAGCCGATAGGAAGCGGACCGATCATGAGGGAATGACCCTGCAAGGTGCACTAGCAAGCTGCGGCATCGATGTCGAACGCATCGGAGATGCAGGATGTGAAAAAGAAGACATAGCCGCATACCTCGAACTTCATATTGAACAGGGCCCTATTTTAGAGAGACTGGGAAAACCATTGGGTGTCGTATTAGGTACCAAGGGAGTGGAGCGCTGGGCTGTTACCTTTCAAGGGCAGGAGGCGCACTCCGGATCTACACCGATGGAAGTGCGGCGCGATGCGCTGGCGGCAGCGGCAAAATTGGCGTTGGAGATTCGCCCCATAGCTCAGAGACAATCGCAATCGGTCGCAACGATGGGCAGCGTTAAGACGTTTCCTGGAATCGTGACGGCAGTTGTCGGGCGGTGCGAAACGACGTTAGATATGCGCGATCTTGATGCCGTTGTACTGGCAAGAATGCTGCAGGACGCCCGCGAAGCCAGTGAACGCTTCGCTAGTGAAGAGCGGTGCACCGTCGAATGGTCGAAGATCTGGTCAATCGAGCCGATCCCGTTTCATTCAGAACTGATCCCCCTCTGCGAAAAAGCGATCATCGAGACAGCAGGGACTTGCGAACGGCTTCCGTCCGGACCGCTGCACGACGCAGCTGAGGTGGCTCGCACGGGGGTTCCCACCGTGATGATGTTTGTTCAGTCATTGCAGGGACTTAGTCATAATCGTGCAGAGAACACGCTCCCTGAACATCTGGAACATGGGGTTATCGCCCTAAGCCGCCTCGCGGATAAGACAATCGATTGGATACTTCGTCGTTGACTGTGAGGATTTCCATTCCGCTTTACGTCGGCAGTGTTGCATAATCAGGACTCTAATGAGTCGCAAGCCGATAATGCGCACTCACTGGCACGCAAGACGCTTCAGCACGACAGCAATACAGGAGATATCGCGCGGTCGATGAGCGAAACAACCCCCTTCTTCGCACAGGCACCGAGAACGCCGGAGATCACCGAGCGTTTCCCCGATCTTCACCCTCCGCTAAACCGCACTGCAGCGATTGCAGAGGCAAATCGTTGTCTGTATTGTTTCGACGCGCCCTGCACTGGCGCTTGTCCGACGCACATTGACGTTCCTCGATTCATCAAGAAAATCGCGAGCGGCAACCTTGAGGGTTCGGCCAAAACCATCCTGGACGCCAACATTCTAGGAGCCAGTTGTTCGCGCGCCTGCCCTGTTGACGTCTTGTGCGAGGGCGCTTGCGTTATGCACCGCTACAATAAACAACCGATCGAGATTGCCAAGCTACAGCGGTTTGCAATGGACGCTCTGCACGAAAACGGAGGTTCACTACCTTTCTCGCCAGGCGAGGATACCGGCAAGTCCGTTGCCCTTGTTGGTGGAGGTCCGGCATCCCTCGCCTGTGCTGCCGAACTTCGACGACACGGAATCAAGGCTGAGATCTTCGATGCGCGTCCGCTGCCTGGTGGCCTGAATACGTACGGTGTCGCAGAATACAAGCTACCTCTAGCGGAGAGCCTGCGTGAGATCGATCTCCTGGCTCAGCTGGGCGTTGCCTTTAACTTCAGCGTTACTGTCGACGACAAGATCTTGTCCGATCTTGAGGCATCACACGACGCTATTTTTCTTGGTGTTGGCCTTGGTGGAATCCATCAATTGGGAATCACAGGTGAATCGCTGCCTGGTGTCCAGAACGCACTCGATTACATTGCTGACTACAAGAGCGGAAAGGTGACGGCGGCGCCCAGACGCGTTGCCGTCATCGGTGCCGGAAATACCGCAATCGATGCCGCCAACGCAGCAGTGCGTCTGGGAGCAGCCGATGTGCACTTGATCTATCGTCGCGGACGCGAGCAGATCTCTGCTTTTGCCTTCGAATATGAACATGCGAAGCAAGAGGGAGTGAAGTTCCTGTGGCACACAACGCCAATTGGCATTCTTGGCGCCGATGCGGTTGAGGCACTCGATCTAGTCACGCTGGAAGCTTCCTCGAACGGTCCTTCACCACCCCAAGCGAGAGAGAACTTCCAGCTATCGATTGATCTTGTAATCCTGGCCATCGGACAATCGACGCACACTGATTTTCTTAAGAACGGCCAGATCAAGCTTGAGGGCGGACACGTTCTTATCGATCGCGTCACCGGGCAGACGACGAACCCGAAGTATTTTGCAGGAGGCGACTGCACCAATGGTGGACGCGAAGTAGTGGATGCAGTGGCCGACGGCAAACGTGCCGGAATCGGCATCGCTGCGTGGCTGGAGGGACAACGTGCCAACACTTAAGACTACTTTCGCAGGAATACCTTGCATTAATCCCTTCTGGCTCGCTTCCGCCCCGCCCACCAACTGTGGCGAACAAATTATGCGTGCATTCGACGCCGGATGGGGCGGCGCAGTTTGGAAGACGATAGGCGAGCCAATAATGAACGTCAGTTCCCGATACTCCTCTATCGACTGGAACAACCAGAGAATGATGGGCCTAAACAATATCGAATTGATCAGCGACCGCCCCATCGAAGTGAACCTTAGAGAAATCTCCGAAGTAAAGCGGCGCTATCCGAAACATGTTGTCATTGCGTCACTCATGGTCGAATCGAATCGTCATGCCTGGCATGACATTGTGCAACGAGCAGAAGACGCTGGCGCGGACGGACTGGAACTGAATTTCGGGTGCCCCCATGGAATGAGCGAGCGCGGTATGGGCTCTGCTGTTGGTCAGGTTCCGGAATACTGCAGCCAGATTACCGGATGGGTGAAAGAAAAGGCCCGCACGCCCGTCGTCGTAAAGCTGACCCCCAACATCACGGACATTCGTATGGCCGCACGCGCAGCCAAGCAAGGCGGCTCAGATGCCCTCTCCGCAATCAACACGATCAACTCAATCACCGGCATTGATCTCAATACGTTAGAACCTCGCCCCAATGTCGATGGCAAGAGTTCACACGGCGGCTATTGCGGCCCCGCGGTCAAGCCGATTGCGCTCAACATGGTGCAGCAGATCATGTCCGATGAACAAGTCCAGCTGCCATTGTCTGCCATTGGCGGAATCGGTTCGTGGCAGGACGCGGCTGAGTTCATACTGCTGGGCGCCGGCACCGTACAAGTGTGCACCGCCGTGATGCACTACGGATATCGAATCGTTGAAGACATGTCGGATGGCCTATTGGCATGGATGCGCAATAAGGGGTTCGAGACACTCGACGATTTTCGGGGTCTCACAGTTTCGAAGGTGACGGAATGGAAGCACCTTAATCTCAATTACAAAATCGTCGCGCGCATTCACGAAGAGTTATGCATCGGGTGCGAACTCTGCTACACGGCGTGCTGGGATGGCGCGCATCAGTGCATCCACCTGGACCGTGCTCTATCCGCTCCGAATACTTCACGCACTCCAGCCATGATTACGGAGGAAAGCCTTAGCCGAATTAGCGTGACCCCCATCGCAAAGCTCGATACGAATGGCACGAGTGAAACTGGCCCCCAACATACCCCGCTTTCACGTATTCCGCGTGTAGACGAAGAGGAGTGCGTTGGCTGCAATCTGTGTTCTCTCGTATGCCCAGTATCCGACTGCATCACGATGGAACAGGTGGACAATGGGCTACCACCAGAAACATGGGAGGAGCGCGTGAGCGCTGGCATGACGGCGACTCCGCTCGTTCACACAAAGCTCTAATACCGGCACACCCTTTAGGGTGCTGCGTCGTGAAAGCATGAGGCCGAATCACCATGGGAACACTGATCAAGAACGGCACCGTGGTCAATGCCGATGTGTCGAGGACGGCGGACGTGCTGATGGAAGGGGAAACAATCGCTCGGGTAGAACCGAACATCCCTTCTGGCTCGCATACGGTCGTCGATGCTACCGGTCTGCTTGTAATGCCCGGAGGCATTGATGTGCACACTCATCTGGATATGCCTTTCGGCGGCACCGTATCAGCCGATGACTATACGACCGGCACCCAGGCCGCTGCCATCGGCGGCACCACCATGCTTATCGACTTCGTTTTGCAGTCGCAGGGCCACACGATGCGAGAGGCGCTCAACGTCTGGAGAAAGAAGTCGGACGGCAAAGCCTGCGTCGATTTTTCACTGCATATGGCAGTGACCGATCTCGGTCCCGGCGATGGCGCATGTGGTTTGCGCGAGATGGAGGAGATGGTCGCCGAGGGCATCTCCAGCTTCAAGCTTTTTATGGCCTATCCCGGCGTGCTGATGATCGATGATGGCCTGATGTTTCGTGTGATGCAGAAGGCTGCTCAGCTGAATGCGCTCTGCTGCATACATGCCGAAAACGGCAGCGCTATCGATATCGTCGTAGCGCAGATGCTTGCCGAGGGCAAAACCGCCCCGCATTACCATGCACTCTCCCGTTCGCCAAAGGCAGAAGCTGAAGCCACTCACCGAGCCATTGCTCTCGCTGACATGGCAGGGGCCTCCGTGTACATCGTCCATCTCTCTAACGAATACGCGCTCGATGAGCTGAAGCACATGCAGCAGCGTGGTGCAAAGGCCCTCGCTGAGACTTGTACGCAGTATCTGGTTCTGTCGATCGAAGACCAAATGCCCGGCAAAAGTTGGGATGAAGCAAAGTACGTCTTTACACCTCCGTTACGCGAAAAGTGGAACCAGGAACCACTATGGAATGCGCTGACGGATGGATCGTTGTCGGTCGTCTCTACAGACCATTGCCCTTTTCGCTTTGCCGATCAGAAATCTCTCGGACGCCACGATTTCAGCAAGATACCGAATGGAGGCCCGGGCGTTGAGAATCGGATGCAGATTCTTTGGCACTTCGGCGTCAACTCCGGGCGACTGACACAAGAAAAATTCGTTGAGCTTTGCTGCAGCGCACCAGCACGAATTTTTGGCATGGAAAAGACAAAAGGGTCAATCAAGGAGGGCCTCGACGCGGACATCTTGATTTGGGATCCGAAGGCCAGGTACACGATCTCCGCCGCAACCCAGCACATGGCCACGGACTATTCAATGTTTGAAGGTTGGACGGTCCAGGGAAATGCAGCAAAAGTCTTCTCTCGGGGCGAGTTGGTAGTCGATAACGTTGCTCAGCCGGGCAAATTCCTGGGGACGACCGGGCGCGGACGGTTTGAGAGGCGTGAAGCAAATGCAGGGGGTTTGGCTTGACTCGAAACGTCGCCGAACTCACTCCTGACACGCGCCTGTACAACGAAGATCTTGCGCCGACAAACCCCGCAAATCGTACGTGGAGCACG
>Ga0157374_10001761_pt1 | contig 18210 bp, 16 predicted proteins | sample M25metaG_FD_115308 | JGI IMG/M metagenome (GOLD analysis project Ga0157374, IMG submission 115308) | Miscanthus rhizosphere microbial communities from Kellogg Biological Station, Michigan, USA - M2-5 metaG | ecosystem: Host-associated > Plants > Roots > Rhizosphere > Soil | place: USA: Michigan...
AGCCGGAAGCGCGCCGCATCTTTGCCGATTTCCACGAGAAGACGCACGTCGCGATAGGCGTCTCGGGCTACAAACTGGACGAGTGCGATAACTCCGATTTCACAGGCGGCTGGTCGTTTCCAGAACTAGGCACTTTTCCATCAGGTGTGGACGGCGAACAGATGCACTCCGTTTTTGGCCTGCGCTATCAGATGGCGATCTGGAACGAATTCCGCAAACGCAAAATCGAAACCTACAATTTAGTTCGCTCCAGCGGTGCGTTAGCTACGCCATATCCGTTTGTACTTTACAGCGATCTCTACGGGCATCGCGACTTTATTCGTGCGCTCGTTAACTCGGGATTCAGCGGCTTGCTTTGGTGTCCTGAAGTGCGTGACGCATCCAGCGAGATCGATTTGATTCGGCGTCTGCAGAGTGTGGTTTTTTCCCCGCTGGCCATGATCAACGCGTGGTACATCAAAAGTCCACCATGGAAGCAGTTGAATAGAAAGCTGAACAACGCGGGCCAATTGCTGAATGGATGGGAGAAGTTGGAAGCGCGCTGCCGCGAGATCATTGGCTGGCGAATGCAACTGGTGCCGTATTTGACGACAGCGTTCCAGCGTTATGCAGAAGACGGGACGCCACCTTTCCGCGCTTTGGCACTTGATGCGCCTGGAGACAAGCGACTGCATAAAGTGGACGACCAGTACATGATCGGCGATCGCATGATGGTGGCGCCGTTGTTTGCCGAGGGCGATGCCGATCGCAAAGTGGTGTTGCCTGATGGTGCCTGGCACGACTTCTGGACAGGCGAAGCGATGAAAGGGAGTACGGAAATCATGGTGCCAGCGACAACGGAGAAAATTCCCGTTTACGTGAAGAGTGGGAGCATTATTCCGTGGGCCGATGTGGGCCTTTTTGCCGGCGCACAGGAGACGCGCCGTCTGACTGCGCGCGTGTATGGTGACGGATCGCTCCCATTTGAGCTTGGAGTGAGCGGAAAGCCGATGCGTCTCACCTGGAGCAGCGGCAAAGGCAAAGTAGAAGGCGAGCGGGGCGATTACAGCGTCTACGCCTGGAAGAAAATGGGCTGAGATTTTCTGAGGCGATAAACATGGCCGATTTTGAGCACGAGATGCTGCGCGAAATCTACGAGCAGCCACATGCATTGCGCAGCACGATTGCTCTTTACGCTCAGGGCGATACGCTGAATGCGAGTGTCGCAGAGCGTCTTGCCGGCTGGTCCAATGCTGCCGGTGAAATCCTGATTGCTGCGAGTGGTTCGAGTCGCCATAGTGGGTTGTACGCAGAAATTCTGCTTGAAGATCTCTGCGGATTAGCTGTTGATGTGGAGTACGCAAGCGAATACAGTTGTCGCGGTGGCTCAGACCCGCGCCGCCCTAGCGTGTTGGTGCTTTCACAGTCCGGCGAAACTTCTGACACGCTAGCAGCTTTAAATGAAGCGCGGCATAAAAAGCAAAAGACACTCGCCATCACGAATCACCCTGCCTCGAGCATGGCGCATCTGGCCGATGTGTCTATGCCGCTTGCGGCCGGTCAGGAGAAGGCGATCCCCGCAACCAAAAGTTTCACTTGCCAGCTCGCCGTGCTTTATCTTCTTGCGCTGTACGAGGGCGTAAGGTTGCGCAACATAGACGCGAAAATGCTGGGGCGACTCATTGAAGAGCTTGATGCTGTGCCGGCCATGATTCAATCAGCCCTCGATGGTTGGCGCGTACAAACGACTGCGCTGGCAGACAAGTTCAAAGATGCTTCAACGTTTCTTTACCTCGGCCGCGGCATTCATTATGCAATTGCGCGTGAGGGCGCACTCAAGCTGAAGGAGGCATCGTATGTTCACGCCGAAGGCTACCCGGCAGGTGAGTTGAAGCACGGTCCCAATGCCCTGGTAAGCGAACGCGTGCCACTGGTGGTTATCGCCACAATTGATCGTTCACTTCAGTCTTCAATCGAACGGTATGAAAAAACGCTTGAACTGCTGAGATACGTAAAGGCAGAAGGCGCAAAGGTGATCGCGCTCGCGAATTCTGATGACCAACAGATCGCAGATCTTGTCGAAAATGTGATCCGTGTCGAGCGTACGTCAGAGTACCTGCTGCCGATTCTGGAAGTAATTCCGCTCCAGTTGTTCGCGTATTTTATGGCGATTCAGCGTGGAGTGGATGTCGATCGACCGCGGAATCTGTCGAAAGCAGTGATTGAGCGCGCGCCCGGCGTCTGAGCCGCCCTATGCGTTAGTAAAGCTGGCACCATTTTTTCAACTGCAATCCAAGATCGTACGTGAAGTCGCGAATCGCGGCGCGGTCCCGCTTCTCCGCCGGCTGTTGGCGCCAGTACTGAATCTGTGCGCTCGGTGGAACAATCATTGGCACCATCTCCGCAGATTCGAGCAGGTTGGCCGCGTACTCCGCAGCATCCAGTAGTTTGTCTGTTGATTGCGTCGTGTGACGGAAAGTATTCGGATCGTCGCCGAGAGCCTCCTGTATGGCTTTGAGGGCCTTCTCTGCATGTCCCTCACGGTTAGGAACTGGCCTGATCATGGTGTCGATATTGCGGTTCCGGTAAAAGCCCATCACTGCTGCAATGATCGCGGGATCGCGGATTGTGCCGTCAGGGTAGAAGAGCCCGTGGACTTCGCCCCAATATCCCTGGATGATGAGATTGAAAAGGTACCAGCCTGTCTTATGTTCTTCGGAGATTTGCAAGACCACATCATACGGATTCGAGCGAGCGATACAGGCAGTCTCAGTATTGAGCATGGGTTTGCCGTACTTCTTCGAAACATCTTCGGCGGTTTTGTAGGACTGCTCGATCGTCGAACGCAGCGGCGTGTACTCGTGGAAGCTGAGAACATCAACCAGGTCGGCGGAGCCTTCCAGTTGGTAGGAGTAGTTGTAACCAACCGTAAGAGCATTCACGGGGTCGAGCTTCTTCACACCGCTCAGGTAGTAGCGAACGAACGCAATAATTTCATCTTGCCGCTGTTGTTTCTGCTCTGCGGGAGCGTGCTCAAAGTAGTCATTCGTCATTGGCTCATTCATGATGTCCCACATCAAAAGGCCGGGCTCATCCTTGATTGCTTCGACTAACGCTTTAACGTAAGCATCGCCTCGCGAACGGAATTCGGGCTTCAATGTATCAGGGTTAAGGTTGTTGCCGTTGAATAAGATCGGCATGGTTGAGAAGCCGAGCCGCTTCGACGTGCGAATGTAATTGCGAACCTTCTCGATGTAGCCCTTGGGGTCCTTCTCGTATGCCAGGTAATTGAGCCAGATGCGCGTGCTGTTCAGATTGACGCGCTTGGCGTAACCCAGATCCCTCTCGATTGTCTTCTGATCGCCTTGCATTCCATAATTCACGCCCCGGACAAAGCTGTAATCCTTGAGCGGCTTCTCCGCGCAAGCGGCAACAGTTGCAACGGCAAAAATCATTCCCATCGAAACGGCAAAATGTCTCTTCATGCGTTCCTCTTTTGGAAAAGGCGCTGTTTCTTAGCAATGTTTCATTGCGGCGATCAGTATACGCCAAGAAACTTGCTCCTGAGACGGTATTTAGAGTAAACGATTACCTGAAATTGCGGAAACATCGGCAATGCTAAATGCCGCTCCGATCGCGGAATTTCCTGCCGGATCGCGTCTGTAGCCATTGAAGGACGGTCTGGAAAATGCCGGTTGGGAAAACGATTGCCAGGGAGGTTCTTCTCCCGTTGCGTAGCTGCATGCGATCTTGGTAAGTGACCTCTCACCCCGCTTTAGATATGATTTCCACGACCTGAATTTCGAATCAGGAAGCGTTAGAAAAGGACACCACCATGAAATCTAGAGCACTCCTGGTTGTGCTGGTCTGCGTTCTTTGCTGGTCGCAGGCGGTGTCAGCAGCTGCGGCGAATCCAAATCCAACTATCACGGTGAAGTCGGGCAAGCTGCGTGGCGGCGTAACTGCTGATGGTGGCGCAGTGTTCAAGGGGATTCCTTTTGCAGAGCCCCCGGTCGGCGATCATCGCTGGCAGGAACCATTACCTGCAAAGCCGTGGGCAGGCGTTCGCGATGCGACGGCGGTCGGCTCCAACTGTGTGCAAGGCGGCAATCTCGGTGCGAATAGCAGCGAAGATTGCCTGTATCTCAATGTGTGGACGCCCAAGTGGCCCGTGACCGCGCCAGCCGCGGTGATGGTCTGGATTCATGGTGGCGGCAATTTTGCCGGAGCAGGGTCTGAACCCGTCTTCATTGGCGAAAACCTTGCGCGTCGCGGGGTGGTGCTTGTCACGGTAAATTATCGTCTCGGTGTCTTTGGATTTCTTGCACATCCTGAGCTCACTAAAGAATCCGCACATCACGTTTCGGGAAATTACGGGCTGCTCGATCAGATCCTCGCGCTTCGCTGGGTTCATGACAACATTGCAAAGTTCGGCGGCAATCCGGCGAACGTAACCATTTTTGGAGAGTCGGCTGGATCGCTTGACATCAATGTGTTGATGACGTCGCCCTTGAGCAATGGCCTTTACCAGCGCGTCATTGGCGAGAGCGGCCCGGTGGTTGCGCCGCCTCCGCTTGCTGACGCTGAAAAGAAGGGGCAGGAGCTGGCCACGAAGCTGAACCTCAGCGGCGACGCGGTTCTGCCCAAACTGCGCGCCATCTCCAGTGCAGATTTGCAGAAAGAAACCGGGCAGGGTCTTGTATTCCTTGGACCTACACTGGGCGTCAATGTGGATGGATACGTATTTCCTGAACCGCCGATGAAAGCATTTGTGCTTGGGCACGAGCAGCATGTGGGCTTGTTGCTCGGCAGCAATTCGCAGGAACTGCAGCGGCCTTTCTTTCCGATGAACGGCGGTTTGCGGAAGGCGATAGCGGACCAGTTCGGCACGATGGCCGAGCGAGCGCTGGCGGTGTACTCACTCAGTACGGCGGCTGAGCCTGCACCTGATCCTCAGCTTGGAACAGTCATGGCGCAATGGGCCACAGACACGCAATTCCGCTGCGGCTCGGTCGCTGAATTGGTGTGGCACACAAACGCGCAGAATCCTGGCTACCAGTTCCAATTCTCGCGCACGGCTCACGAGAAGGACGCGCTAGGAGCAGCGCACGGCAGCGAAGTTGCTTTTGTATTTGGCACGCTGGATACGCAGAGCAACCCGCCGCACTACACTCAAGCCGATCACCACTTGTCAGAGTTAATGCAGCAGTACTGGACAAATTTTGCAAAGACCGGCGATCCCAACGGCACGAATCTTCCCAAGTGGCCCAGGTTCGATTCCCAGTCTCGCGAGTACTTGGAGCTTACGAATTCAGGCGCAGTGCCAGGCAAACAATTGCGTGGTCCGGTTTGCGAGCTTTACCGGGAGATGCTGGAGCACAAGGCGAAATAGCAGGCAAATCGAAACAGATAAAGCCCCGGATGTGCCATGCATCCGAGGGCTTTCACTTTTGCCCGATCAAGCGGGAACAGCGGAACTACTCAATACCAAGCACTTTTACGATGACGCGCTTACGACGCTGCCCGTCAAACTCAGCGTAAAAGATGCGCTGCCAGGTACCAAGGTCGAGCCGACCGTTGGTCACTGGCAATGTTGTCTCATGGTGCAGCAGCAATGCTTTCAAGTGCGCGTCGGCGTTGTCTTCGCCTGTCTGATGATGACGGTATTCGGGCCGCACTGGTGCGAGTTTCTCAAGCCACTCGCTGATATCCGCGATCAGGCCGCTCTCAAGATCGTTGACGTATATGGCTGCTGTAATGTGCATGGGCGAGACAAAGCATAATCCATCGCGAATGCCGCTGCGCTGAACAACTTTCTCCACCTCGTCAGTAATGTGAACCATCTCATAGCGCTTTCTGGTTTCATACACCATGTATTCCGTATGACTTTTCATAAAACCTCCGGTTTCAGCGTAGACAGCGGGTTAACGCCACGCCATCAGCAAACAATCTGCTCACCCATTATCCTAATAAAGTGATGAGCGCAGATCAGTCCACAAGTGTTGAAGAGCTATGCCGGCGCGGGATGGATTTGCTTGCCGCGGGTTCGCCAGCCGATGCGGCGGAATCATTCCGCGCGGCCATTGTGCAGGGCGACTCGCAAGGCGGCCCTATGACGACAGCGCACATTGAAGCGCATCATGGACTGATTCGCGCGCTCCGCGATGCCGGACGGCTCGAACAATCCATTGGTGCGGCGCTGGCGCTTACCGCACTCACGCCTGGCGATCCATTGGCGCACACGGCTCTTTCCATAAGCCTGCAGCAAGCGGGGCATATTCCTCAGGCGGAGGCGGCTGCAGCCAAAGCGCGCGTGCTTGAGTGGAAGATTCAGCTGTTGTCACCGCCGGATTCGCAACCGTGAAAAGGCAGCTCAAACACGCGCCAGAAGGACGCTTGCGTCGCATGAACGACTGGTTGGTGGCGGCATATGGACCTCAATTCTGGTGGCCGGCTGAGGCGCCGTTTGAAGTGATCATCGGCGCCTATCTCACGCAAAATACCTCTTGGAAGGCAGTGGAGCGGTCGCTCGCCAATCTTCGCTCCGCCGGGGCGCTGACCATCGAAGGCCTGCGCATGATACCAATGGCAGATCTGCGTCGCGCGATTCAGCCGACAGGCTTCTTCACGCGCAAAGCACCCGCGCTCAAAGCATTCGTGGCCATGCTCGACGAGCATTTTGCTGGATCGCTGGAGCGCATGGCTGCAGCGCCAACAGCCGAACTGCGCAAGCTTCTGCTGGCATTGCCCGGTGTCGGTCCGGAGACGGCCGACGCAATTCTGCTGTACGCGCTGCATCATCCGATCCCAGTTGCAGACGAGTATCTGCGCCGCATCGTCGGGCGCCATCACCTCATCGAGCTTCCGACGGGGGAGAAAAGCTATCAAGCGCTTTCAGACCTCACCCGGCAGGCATTTGACGCAGATCCGCCTGCTGATCAGGCCAGCTTGTTCAATGAGTTCCACGCGCTTACGGTTGCGGTGGGCAAGGCGCATTGCGGGCGCACGCCAAACTGCTCGGGCTGCCCGCTGGCCAGTGATCTGAAGTTGTTAGATCGCTGAGCTTTCGGCCTTCCACTCTGACGTCGTAAGCTTGTGGCATGAGTCCGACTACTCCGCAACAACCGCAAATGAATCTCGTCCAGAGCGACGATTACCGCGAGTCCTATGCCAACAGCGTGCAGGTGCGCGTAAGCGTGTGGGATTTCCAACTTGTATTCGGCCTGGCCAGCAGCGACAGCCCTGAACAGGTGACTATTCGCAACCATCAGGCCATCTTCCTGAGCCCGCAGCAGGCCAAGGCTCTGTTTAATGTACTGGGCCAGAATCTTGCCCAGTACGAGCAGGCATTCGGGCAACTGAACCTTGAACCCCAAGGGCCAAACTTCCAGCAGGGACCAGTGAACTAGCAGCACGCGAGAAGCAAAGGATCAGAACTTCAGGAGCGCGAGCTTGCCGTTTAAGCGATTCTTCGAGCCCAGGCTGGATAGGCCGCTGCCGCAATGGATGATTTTTTCTGTCATCTTCGCTGCGCTCTACGCGTCTCATTTTTCGCTGCTGGGCGTGCCCTATTACTGGGACGAAGCGGGCTACTACATTCCGGCTGCATGGGATTTTTTTCGCACAGGCTCGCTGATTCCGATCACCACGCTTACCAATGCGCATCCACCGCTGCCGAGTATCTATCTGGCTATCTGGTGGAAAGCGTCCGGCTTTCTGCCCGAGGTAACGCGCGAGGCAGTGCTCATGGTGGCATCGTTCGGCCTGCTCGGCGTTTGGCGTCTGGCCATGCGCACTGTTGGCGTGCCTTCGGTCGCCTTCTGGACTACGTTGCTCACCGGTGTTTACCCAGTCTGGTTTGCGCAGAGCTCACTTGCTCACGCCGACATTTTTGCCGCCGCATGCACGCTCTGGGGATTGGTTTGTGTGCTGCCTGAACTCGATTACAAGCCGCGAGCAGCAGCCATCTGGTTTGCAGCCGCTGCTCTGTGCAAAGAAACTGCCGTCGTAATTCCGTTAACGCTGATCGCCGCGAATCTCATCTTTATGTTTCGCGGCGCTAAATCGGGGCGCGGCCGCTGGTTGCGCGAGTGCGCGTGGCTTGCGAGTTCCGTGCTGCCGCTGGCCGCTTGGTATGGCTGGCATTATTCCAGGACAGGCTTCCTGTTCGGCAATCCGGAGTATCTGCGCTACAACGCGCAATCAAATTTTGACGCGCTGCGATTTTTGGCGGCCTTCGGCCATCGCATACTCCACCTGACGGCACATATGAATTTGTTTGTGCCGGTGCTGATGACAATTGCAGCTTTGATGCTGACCCCACGGCTCGAAACTCACGGAAGCGAGCGAGCAGCCATTCCACGGCAGGTCTTGCAGCGGATATTGCTTCTGCTGCTGACGAATGCGCTGTTCTTCAGTGTGCTGGGCGGCGCGCTGCTTACGCGCTATCTGTTGCCGATGTACCCACTGGTGATGCTCATTGCCGTTACGGCGTTCTACCGGCGCATTCCTTACTGGCATGGAGTTGCGGTGTTCTCAGCCGCGGCTTTCGTCGTGGGTCTATTTGTGAGCCCGCCGTATGGATTTGCTCCGGAAGACAATCTTGCATATGAGCACGTTGTGCGACTTCATTTGACGGGCATCGAACAGTTGCGGCATCGCTACCCAGGTGCTGTAGTGCTGACCGCTTGGCCCATGAGCGACGAGTTGACGCGGCCCGAACTGGGCTACGTCAAGGAGCCATGGGACGTGGTTCGCATTGAGGATTTCACTGCCGGGCAGATTCAAATTGCTGCGCAGGAGGCGAACAAATACTCGGCGGCCCTGGTCTTCTCCACCAAGTACGATCCGCCTCCCGGTATTTTTACTCTCGGTTCGCGGAGCGAGGCTCTCGATGAGCGCTTTTTCGGGTTGCACCACGATCTTCACCCTGAAACTATTGCCAGAATGCTGAGCGGGGAATTGGTATGGAAGCGCGAAGATTATGGGATGTGGATTGGCTTGATTCGCTTCAATCGCCAGGTTGAAGCGCAGGGCGGGCAGGGCGCTGCGACCGACATTCTGTTGTCCAAGAACGCTCGCTAGTACTCAACCGCGGAGGGTGTCAACGCCTATAATCAGGCTGTCGTGCTTTCCAATCCTCCATTCCGTTTCAGCCGTGCGCGTCGTGTCGTTTCCGGTGCGATCGTGGCACTTTCAATTGCTTTATTCGCCTGTGTTTATGCCGGGGGACAAAGTCCTTCTGAAAGCGCCTCGGCGGGAACTCCCGCTGCCGATCGTGGGCGCATTCTGCTGGTACTCCCATTTGATAACCGTACCGGCCAACCGAGCCTCGAGTGGGTTCGTGAAGCCGCTGCCGAACTGCTGAGCAGCCGCTTTCGCTCCGTGGGATTTGCTCCCATGAACCGTGCCGACCGCATGTACGCGCTCGATCATCTTGGGCTACCGCAGGGTTTTCAGCCGTCGCGCGCAAGCTCACTCAAATTGGCGCAAACGCTGGATGCAGATCAGATCGTGGTGGGCAGCTTCATTACTGACGGAAACAACATTGTGGCGGATGCCCGCCTGGTCGACGTGCCGCACTTGCGCATGGGCGAGGCCGTAACGGCTCGTGGTGACATGCACGACATCATTTCGGTGTTCGATTCGCTGGCCTGGAAACTGACCCGGCAACTCGATCCGCGCATCAGCGTGGCCGAAGAGACGTTTATCGCTGCCGGCAAGAATATCCGCATTGATGCATTCGAGCAGTACATTCGCGGCATCACGGAGCCTGATCAGATCGAACGGCTCAAGCACCTGCAATCGTCCGTTAAATTGAGTTCCGATTTCAGTCCAGCCTGGATGGCTTTGGGTCGCGAACAATACAACGGCCAGCAATTTGAGCAGGCCGCAGACGCGTTTTCGCGAGTTGATAAGAACGGAATCGACGGGCTTGAGGCGGGCTATTACCGAGGATTGTCGCTGCTCTTTTCCGGAAACTATGCCGGAGCTGAAAAGGCTTTTGCTGAGGTGGCGAAAATCCTGGCCCTGGCAGAAGTCGTGAACAATGAAGGCGTGGCGGTGAGCCGCCAGGCCCATGACGCCACGGTGTTGTTTGTTCAGGCTGCGGCTGACGATCCGAATTCCGCCGACTACCATTTCAATCTTGCCGTCAGCTTGAGACGTCACGGTCAAGCGACTCCGGCGATGAATGAGCTTGCGCAATGTCTTAAGTTGCGGCCCAACGACACTGAGGCGGTCGCCCTGCAGGCCGCTTGGAGACAACCAACGCTGAGGCCCGTATCGCAGACCACTGGAACGACAGCAGAGCCCGCGCCTGATCCGCTGGAACGTATCGTTCGTACCTTCGACGCGGCGGCCTTTCGCCAAGCGGCGCAGATGCTTGACCAGGTGGATGCAGCGAAGCTGGCCGCTCTTCCTCCAGCTGAGCAAGCGCAAAAACTCGCGGTCCAAGCCAAGGGCTCCCTCGATCGCGGCTTGATTCTGGAAGCCGAGCGCCTCTACCAATCCGCCGTGAGCGCGGACCCTAACAGTGCCGAAGCCCACGCTGGTCTTGCCATGGTTCGCGAGCGCGCAGGGGCCGTTGATGCGGCCCGGCGTGAAGCAGAGAAAGCCCTGCAACTGAAGCCCACTATCGATGCGTATCTGGTGCTGGGCCGTTTGGATCTGGACGCAAATCGGCTGAGCGAAGCGGGAAACGAGGCGGCAGCAGCATTAAAATTGGAACCGGCAAATGCTTTCGCTACAGACCTGGTGCGGAAGGTACAGGCTAAGACCGGGCAAACGAAGTAAGCACATTGCGCAAGGTGAGTTTCTCAATTGGCGCAGCCTGATACGCCTGGTTTTCTCAATCGCACCAAGGTTCAGCAGTTGGGAAAGGACGAGCCATGGGACGGTACAGAATTGAGCTCCGATGGTTTTGGGCGACTGTCTGTGTCGCCTTTGTACTGAGTTGGCAAACCCCTGCTCAGCAGCCCCCACAGCCGCTCGTCGATAAATTCAAACTCCACGAAACTATTCAGCCGGTGAGCCAGGCTGAGCTTGAGCAGGCTATTACGCGGGCGAACAGCGACGGCGCTCAAGCCCTGCTCATTGAGTTGGACACTCCTGGCGGCATGGTGGACTCCATGCGCGGCATGGTCGCTGCTGAACTCGCTTCGCATGTTCCTATCATTGTGTACGTCGCGCCGTCGGGTGCGCGCGCCGGTTCGGCTGGATTCTTTCTGCTCGAGGCGGCGGACATAGCAGCCATGGCTCCCGGCACTGAGGCGGGCGCAGCGCACGTGGTGTACGAATTCGGCAAGCCCGACGCCACCCTGCAGCAGAAGATTGAGAATGACGCGGAAGCATTTCTCCGCTCGTTTGTAACCCGCCGCAAGCGCAATGCTGAAGCTGCCACAGCCGCACTGCAGAGTTCGCGTTCCTACACAGCCGAAGAAGCACTCAATCTGCAGCTCATCGACCTGATCCAAAACAACGAAAGCCGGTTGCTGGCAGCGCTCGATGGCCGCGAAATTACGCGCTTCGATGGATCGAAACAGACGCTGCATCTGGCCGGAGCTCGCATTGAGACCTTTCGCCCCTCACTGCGCGACGAACTGCTTGGCTGGCTGGTCGATCCGAATATCGCCCTGCTGTTTCTGGTTGGTGGAGCGCTGCTCATCTATCTCGAATTCAACACACCCGGCACCATCGTTCCCGGCGCACTTGGAACTCTGATGGTGCTGCTGGCCATCTTCGCGCTTAACTTGCTGCCGATTCGCTACACGGCCGTCATGTTGCTGCTCGCGGCGCTGATGCTGCTCCTGCTTGAAGCGAAGTTCGGCGGCCACGGTGTGCTGGCAGTTGCCGGCATACTTTGCCTAACGTTCGGAATGCTTACTCTAGTTGCCGCGCCGGTGCCGGAGATGGCTGTTGCTCCGTGGGTGGCCATCGCGATCAGCGCCGGCTTTGGAGCTATTACCGTTTTCCTTGTAAGGCTGGCGGTGCGCGCGCGTAACAGGAAGACCGCGATCGGACCGGATGCATTGGTTGGCGCACATGCCACCGCGCTCGAGCCGCTCACGCCCGAGGGCCATGTATTGGTGGAGGGTGAAATCTGGCGCGCAGTCTCAGAAGCACCGGTCGAAAAGGGAACCGGCCTCCGCGTCGTGAGCCACGAAGAACACTTATTGCGCGTTGTACCGGACGCGACTATGCAACCGCCGCTCACCACGGCATAGACCAGCAGTCCCGCAGGTACTGGGGTACAATCCCTGCGTGAGGGAAGACAATGTCAGATTTCTCGATGCCCGTTCTGATCGTCATTGCTATCGTAGTTCTTTACCTCTTTAACTCCATTAAGATCTTGCGCGAGTACGAGCGTGGCGTTATCTTTCGCCTTGGACGCGCGTTGCCGACACCGAAAGGTCCGGGAATTATTCTCGTTTTCAGGCCTATTGACCAGATGGTGCGCATTTCGCTCCGGCAAGAGGTGCTTGAGGTTCCGCCGCAGGATGTGATCACGCGCGATAACGTGACCATCAAGGTGAATGCAGTGGTCACGCTTTACGTGATCAATCCAAACGACGCCGCGATCAAGGTGGCCAACTATGTCTACCAGACTTCGCAGTTTGCTCAGACCACGCTGCGCTCGGTACTGGGCGAAGTGGAACTCGATGAATTATTAAGCCATCGCGACAAATTGAATTTGCGCATCCAAACCATCATCGACCAGCGGACGGAACCGTTTGGCGTGAAGGTGACTTCTGTAGAGGTGAAGCAGGTTGACCTGCCGGAACAGATGCTGCGCGCCATGGCCAAACAGGCTGAAGCTGAACGCGAAAAGCGGTCGAAGATCATTCATGCCGAGGGCGAGTTTAACGCGGCACAAAAGCTTGTGGATGCTGCGGCCCTGCTTGCTACCGAGCCCATCACCATCCAATTGCGCTATCTGCAGACTCTTACGGAGATTGGCGTAGAAAAGAACACCACGATCGTCTTTCCGTTGCCGATTGAATTGATGCAGTTGATCAACAGGCTGGGAGCGCCTGCCAAAGCCGCTCCGGAGCAGCCTTTATGAGAGGTTGGTAGATGCGTGGAGCGTTTGACGACGAGTATTTAGAGCAGCGGAAGTCCAGCGGCGACGCGGAGATTACGCTCGGAGCCGGAACGATGCTGCTCATTTCAGCCGGATGCGTAGTTGTGTGCGCTGTGTGTTTTGGGATGGGCTACATCGTTGGCCATCGCGGAGTAATTCCGCTAGCCGCCGTGCAGCAAATCGACACCGGGCATGCCAATCCGCAGCCAAGCAGTTCGCTGCAAAAGCCCAGCGCAACAACACAAGCTGCTGCGCCAGCGCCCGCACAGCCCGTTGCAAAAGCCGATAATTCGTCACAGTCGCCTGCAACCGACCAGCCGCAGTCCTCTGCTGTAGTGGTTCCAGTTTACTCAACGCCAACTCCAACGCTCACCGCGGCACAATCGCAGGTGCGTCCGGCGCTCCCCACCGCAACCGCTGCTCCTCGGCCCAGCGCGGCAAATTCGCGTGCTGCTTTCAGTCCTCAACAGAAGCAGACACAACTGCCGGTTCGTTCCGCGCCCGTTTCCCCGGCAGCAACATCGTGGGTGCAGGTCGCCGCGGTTTCACACGTTGAAGATGCGCAGGTGCTTACCACAGCCCTGCGTAAGCGCGGTTACACCGTCACGCCCCGCCGCGAGGCTGACGATCTCATCCACGTGCGCATTGGCCCGTTCGCATCAAGCGATGAAGCAAAACGCTGGCGCGTGAAGCTGCTCGATGATGGCTATAACGCTGAGATTCAGCAGTAGGTAGGCTGACGAGTTTACGCCCGCATCGACTCCGGTAAACCAGAAGCAATTGCTTCACGCACCGCATGCAGCAGTTCCTCGCGGCTTGCGAAATCGCTCGGATGCACTGGCGCATGAAAGAAAATGTGCGCGGTTCCACGCTTGATGGCGAAGCTGCCTCTCGGCATCAACTTTTCCGTTCCGTAAATCGAAACCGGAATGCACGGCGCACCGGTCTCAAACGCCAGATAGAACGGTCCCTTTTTAAAAGGCAACAGACGTCCGTCTTGCGAACGCGTCCCTTCAACAAAGGTCATGATGTGAACGCCCTTCTCTACCAGGCGTGTTGCCGCTGCCACGCTCTCTTGTGCGCTGGCTGCATTTCCCGATCGCGCAACCGGAATGAACTCGCCCAGCTTGAACGCGTAGCCAAGCACTGGAATACTCATTAGTGAGTGTTTGAGAAAAACAGCAGTGCGGCCGGGCAGGTTCGACAGCAACGCAGGCGGATCGAGGTTCGACACGTGGTTGGCCATGAAGATGCACGCGTGGTTTGCCGGAACATTCTCCCGACCATGAACTTGCAGCCGAATGCCTGCCGCGCGAAATGCAACGCGGACTATCTTGCACGCCACGTTATAGAGCGGAGTTGGGTTCCCAGTGATCATTGTCAGCGGAATAAAAACTATCGCCGAAGGGATACTCAAAATCACAACAACGAAAAAAACGATAATTGAAACGATCATATGTTGGTTTCCATCGGCGAGACGCAGGTCAAGAGGCCGTCAAGCCGCCAAGCAGGTACTACTACTATGTTCGCATCCACTCCGGCAGTCCTGAAGCAATCGCAACGCGAACGGCTTGCGTCAACTCCTCGCGCGACTTATACGCAGCCGGATCGATGGGATCGTGAAATGTGACGTATGCGGTCCCTGGATGCATCCGCAGACTGCCTTTGCGCATAATCTTCTCCGTGCCGTGGATGGAAACTGGAATGCACAGGCACCTGGTATTCATTGCCAGGAAGAACGGCCCCTTTTTGAACGGCAGCATGCGCCCGTCTTTTGAGCGAGTACCTTCAACAAACGTGGTAATGTGGACACCCTTGGCCAGCACGCGCTCAGCTGCTGCCACACTCTCCCGTGCTGCGGAAGCGTTGCCGCTGCGATCGACAGCGATGAATTCTCCTTGGCGAAATCCTGTGCCGATGATCGGAATTTGCATCAGTGAGCGCTTTAAGAATGCGGACGTGCGCCCAGGGATCAACGAGATCAGTGCGGGCGGATCGAGATTTGAAACGTGATTCGACATGAAGATGCAGGCGCGATCACGCGGAATGCGTTCTCGTCCAACGACGCGAAAGCGCACCCCGGAAAGCCTGCAGCTGCTCGCCAGCATAAAGCGCGTGCCCCTATAGAGCGGCATGACATTCCCCGTCAGCCAGCACCACGGAATAAACAAGGCCGCCGTCGGAATGCCGGTGACGATCATGGTGATGATGAAGATGAGAGAAGCGAGCATCTCGTATTCGTTTTTTCAGGGATGGAGCTCTTTGAGGCGAGTTGGCAATTTCTCGTAAATGCCGTCGAAGCCACCGTTCGAAAGGATTGCGACAACGTCGCCAGGCGCGAGGCGCGGGGCAATTCCATTCACGATCGCATCGGCATCGGCAAGCAGTTCAGCAGGTGTTCCTTCCTCGTTGAGTTTCTGCGCTACGTCTTCAGGATGCAGGCGCTCCGCATCCGGAATGCGTTGTTGTTGATATACACCCGCCAGAACAACGTGGTCCGCCAGGCGCAGACTTGCCACCAATTCCTGCTCGAGCACCTTGCGCCGCAGCGTATTCGAGCGAGGCTCAAGCACTGCCCAAATGCGCGCCTGCGGATACACCGATCGCAATGCGCGCAACGTTTCGCGAATAGCGGTGGGATGGTGTGCGAAGTCCTCAATAATATCGATGCCGGCAATCTGTGCGCGCAATTCAAGCCTTCGCTTCACGCTTTTGAATGTGACCAACGCCTCGATGATGGCTTCTTTGCTCACGCTCCGGCCGAATGCGAGTGCAGCGGCTGCCGTTGCATTCAGCGCGTTGTGCTCGCCGGCCATGCGCATTTCCAGTTCAGCCCACAGCGCGCCCTCGTGCCATACTTCCCAGTGAGTTGTCCCGTTTACGTGGCGCAGGTTCTTCAACTGCCAATTCGCGCTTTCTGACAGTCCGTATCTCTCAACGCGGCACAACGCATTCTTCACGCACTCGGTCACGTTCGCGTTGGCATCGTAGGCAACGATCAAACCGCGACGCGGAATCAGGTTCACCAGCCGCTTGAATGCAGTTTTTACCGCCGCGAGGTCGGCATAAATGTCAGCATGATCGAACTCAACGTGCGTCAGGATGAGCGCGTCAGGGAAGTAGTGCAGAAATTTTGGGCCCTTGTCGAAAAACGCGGTATCGTACTCGTCACCTTCAAGAATGAAGGTGCGCGTAGGCCTCAGCTGAAAACTTGAGCCAAAGTTCTCGGCAACGCCGCCAATTAGAAACGAGGGCTCCAGCGATGTTGTTTCGCGTGATGCGACTTGATAGATCCATGCAAGCATGCTGGTAGTGGTAGTTTTGCCATGCGTTCCAGCCACGACAAGAGATTCGCGGCCGGTCAGGAATTCTTCGCGCAGCAGCGCCGCCATCGACGTGAACGGAATGCGTTCGTCGAGCACTCGTTCCACTTCAGGATTGCCGCGCGAAAGTGCATTGCCAATAACGACCAGGTCCGGCACAGGATCAAGGTTCGACTCCGCGTATGGTTCGGCTATGGGAATGCCAAGCGAACGGAGCAGATCACTCATTGGCGGGTACGCTGCTTTGTCAGAGCCCGAAATGCGATGACCTTCCAGCTGCAAAAGCCCCGCGAGCGATGCCATGGCTGTTCCGCAAATTCCGCTCAGATGAATGTGTCGTGCCTTACCTATGGTGTCCTTGCCTGTCATCTCTCGACTGCTGCCTCAAGCAAATCTAATTCAGTCTTTTCGCCAACTTTGAGCTGCGCCTGCACACCGAAAGTGAGCGTAACATTCTGTCGCGAAACATGGCCGCTGCGTAATCCGATTGCTATCGGTCCTTCGAATCCATCCAGTGCATTCAGAATGGCGCGATCCAACAGATCGGGAGGAGCCCCTGGCGAAACACATTCAAGCATTTCGCCGAACATGATTCCGCGCACGCCTTCGAGCTTGCCCGCTTTGCGAAGCTGCCACAGCATGCGGTCAACCTGGTACGGCTTCGCGCCCACATCTTCAAGGAAGAGCAGCTTGCCTTCGGTGTGCGGTTCCCATGGCGTCCCTAGCAGAGAAACGAGAATGCTGAGGCAGCCGCCGTAAAGGGTTCCGTCAGCCGCGCCCTGTCTTAGCGGACGCAGACCCTCTGCCGCACCAATCTGATAAGGCGTGCCTGAAATCGCCGCTTGAAAACTATGCATATGAACGCCATCGGGCAGATAAAAGTCTGCAGCAGCCATCGGCCCGTGAAACGCCGGCAGCCCAATTTCATCGAGCAGGCGCAACTGCACGCCCGTTAAATCGCTGTATGCAAAAAATGCTTTCGCGTGCTGGCCAAGTAATTCCAGATTCAGGCCGTCCAGGATGTAATTGGAGCCGTAGCCACCACGCAGGCACATGACCGCCGCAGTATTCGCGTTGGCAAAGGCTGCATGCAGATCCGTAATTCGTTGCTCAGGAGTGCCGGCAAAATAAAGCGGTCCGCGATGCAGAGTGTTCAATCCGAGAGCGGGCGCGAAGCCAAGTTCGCGCAAAGCGGCTACTCCTTTTTCAACCCGCTCAAGTTGAGCCGACGATGCCGCCGCAACAATGCTGATGCCTGCGCCTGAAGCCACGGCAGGGGGTTTCAGCAGTTTTGCGGTTTCGGTTGGCATGGCTACCAGGCCTCTCCGCGCGCAATGATCGTTGCCGGTCCGGTAAGGCTAAGCTCCGTTCCCGGTCCATCCCAGATGACGGTCTGCGCGCCGCCGGGTGCAAACACATTCACAGGCGAAATACAGCGCCGCAATGCCATCACGGCTGTCGCCGATGCAGAACTGCCGGTGCCCGATGAAGTAGTGGGCCCAACGCCGCGCTCAAAAATGCGAATCTGAATTTCGTGCTCACTGATGATGCGTACAAATTCAACGTTCGTCTGATTCGGAAAATCCTTGTGCAGGCAGATCTCCGCACCGATCGATGTCCATGTTCTGCCGCCGACTCGAAAATCCTCGTTTTCGACCAGTATCACAAAGTGAGGATTGCCCGTGGAAACCTCCACGCCCAGCACCTCTGCGCCATCGATCAGTTTGAGTGTATGCGGCTTGAACTGCGGCACTCCCATTCCGGTCGTCACTTCCACTGAATTGTCGCTGCGCGCGTTCACGTGGCACACGCGAATGCCTGCGTCTG